>Ga0182013_10000298_pt1 | contig 67915 bp, 127 predicted proteins | sample 612S2MmetaG_FD_120487 | JGI IMG/M metagenome (GOLD analysis project Ga0182013, IMG submission 120487) | Permafrost microbial communities from Stordalen Mire, Sweden - 612S2M metaG | ecosystem: Environmental > Terrestrial > Soil > Wetlands > Permafrost | place: Sweden: Stordalen | collected... | reverse complement strand
TAACTATTATTTCTTGAGAGTAACTATTATTTCTTGAGAGTAGTTAGTATTGAGTCAAACACTAGGTTGATTCCAAATTTAGTGTTATTACATCCCACCTAAACTAGTGGCTAAATTAGTTTGCCAAGTAAGTAACGGCTTAGATACTTGCCTACCTCAAAGCCATCACTGGGGAGAATAAGATAGTAAGTGATGGCCGATTAATAATTTAATAGTGGTGCCCTAATGTGACCTGGGTTAAATGACTGAGTACGAGCCACTATTAACTACCTTGGGACATGTAGTTAAACTGTCCCCATTTCTTATTAATACTACGACTTGGAACATTGGATGTTTCCTTAGTATTGAGTCTAGTACACTTATTTTCATTTGTCAAGTGACCTGATGAGAGGGTGTAAATATAGAGTCATTGACGAAAATTTGATTAGGATAGCCTCTGATCAGGTTATTTGTTTAATCATGACCAAATTGGTCAGTTATTGATAGATGTAATAAGTGATAGGGATTGGCAAAAGTTTCGCAGAAGGTCACCACCCTGTCTGTTATCAGTTTACCCTGTGGTGGGGATACTGATAGTTCCTATCACTTATTAGGTTTATCAATTAAATAAAATAAATAAGGAGAAATAATGACTGACAAATTAGGTGAAATTGCAAAATTACATCGACCCCAATTAAGAGCAACAAGGTTTCAAAAGGTTTTCTTTAGTATTAAGCCAGTAAGATGTTGCATTGAATGCAATGAAGTTTGGCCTTGCAAAACAAGTCAGATTATAGCATCTTCATAGGGTGCTATGTGTAGTGGAAGGTACAGAGCCAACAAAGGAATTTCGTGAATTCTATTCCACTACGCATAAGGCTTTATGAAAACAAAGGAGAATAAATGGTTAAACAAATAACCAGTAAAGTAGGATGTTATATCCAAATTCCTTACTGGCCAAAACGTGGAGTTGTTATATTCAAACGAAGTAGATTGTTTAAACATAAGTTTCTTCCAGGTGAAGGCACAAAAGTTTGTATGATTTGCTTTGGTGTTATTCCCGTGGGAGGAGAATAAAGAATGTATGCAATTATAATCTTGATTTTGATCTTTGGTTTTGGATCATTTTCAATGGCTGCTTCTGCAAAGAACTGACTGGACTACAAGTCAGTAATAATAGAGATAGGCGTGAACTTCGGTTAATAATCCTTTACGGGATAAAATTCCTATAATGAATAGTTCTCTATTATTTAAATGATCAGGAAACTCTATTAGAGATAATCAGAGAATTCTATCATTAGTGGAAGCATATACCACTTTAATAAAATGGTGCACCAACCTGGGTATTGTTGGTTTAAAAACTGCCCCATTTCTAATTGATCTTGTAGTGGAGAAGGGATGATACCCACCATTATTAGAAGTGAGCCATAACACTTTGAATCATGGTTGCACCTTGGATAAGTGCGTTAAATATGATCCAATAATAAGTTACCCATGAATTTATTCTTAGCATATTAAGTGCTGGCTTTAACTTATTATTATAATATGTACCTGGATAAGTAATTAAACTGTCTAAACATTGGTCCTGGGTATGGCTGACATGCAGAAACCTAATGAGGTAAATGTATGGTTAAACTGCCCTTTTTCTTAACACAAATGTAATAAGATTACAAGAATATTACAAAGGAGAAAATATGGCTTTAACTGAACAAGAGCAACAGAATGTTGACAATGGATTAACGACTGATGGTCGAGTTATTGATATTGACCATTATCATTGTCCTGATGGTTGTGGAAGTCATGGAGGATGTTTCTTCGATTTCCATTTTGATGGACAAGTATGTGAATTGGGACATCCCCAATTAGCATGTAGTTGGTGCGACTACAAAGGAAGTAGTGCAGAATTACTTGCAAACCATGTAATGTTAAATCATCATTTACTTGGTCTTCTAAAAACTATGGATATCCCAGAGTGGAGAAGAAATGACATTGAATGGTTAAGACGCAATCTTCCATTTAATAATAGTGGACACCCTGATTTTGCTAGGGCTTGGAAATTATTAGGAATGGAACCATTGTGATTAATTGGTTTGCAATCACAGTCATGGTTATTGTCTTTTTATTAGTAATAGACAATATTGTGGCTAATATCACTAAGACAAGAAAAGGAGGGAAAAAATGACAACAACCAAAGTCATTAACCGAAGAAAGAAGAAGAATCACCAGAATCGTCCCAAGCAGGTCTGGAACACTGAGACCAAGAAGTGGGAGCATAAGTAAACTCAGTTGTAGCTGATGTTTACATTGAATTGATGCTGGTATACATAAAGCCGATGTATACTATGAATAAGGCTGGACCCAGAAGGTATAGTGAATTACAATTGAGGTTCGATTCCTCAACTGGGTACTATGTATTAACTGAAAGGAGATTAAATGATTGATACTAATGTTTGTTTCTTTGGATGTGGTAAGATTCGTAGTACAGAAGATGATCCACGATTCTTTGATAAAGAAACAGATTTAGTATGTAAAGACTGTAGAGAAATTGAACGTCTTGTAACCAATATGGGTGTTCCAGAGTTTAGAACCCATGATTTTGGTTGGTTAAGACGAAATTTAGGAATAAATTTTAGTGAACACCCTGATTTTGATCAGGTTTCTAAACTATTAGAAGCACAAACAAGAAAAATATAAGGAGAAATATGAAACCAGGAACAAAAATGGTTAAGGATACTACCAGTAAAATCGATCATGATATTACGGTCAAGGGCACCAAGCAACACACCATTGCAATTTGTTATACTGAATCAGGTGGTGAGTTAATTGCAATTGGTTCACGTAATCATGTGAATCGTCAAGTAAGAATGCATAGAAGTAGGTAATAATAGCGTCGTTAGGCGCTAAGTGTAGTGGGATATTACTTGTAGAACTATTCGCTAACTAGGCGGGCAAGTAATAGTAGGTTCCTAGTTGGATACTCTTATTGCTCGTAGCCTCTGGCTACATAGGTATAAGATTCCACTACACTTAAGGCTTAACGAACAATAAAAAGGAGGTAAACAATGATATTAGTCATTGATGATGTAAAGACATTTCCATTTCCAGATGATAAAGAAGTGTATTATGCTCGCACTTTGAAAGATGGTAATTTGTTTCTTGATCAATTTGAGAGAAATATTTACGCTACTTCAATGAATAATGAAAGTCTGGATGAACTCTGGCTTGACCATGATTTAGGTGGTGATGATACTATCAGATCAATTTGTTTAATGCTTGCTGAAAGAGCATTTAATGGTAATCCTTATCCAGTTGGTCGTATTGTTATTTGTTCAATGAATCCAGTTGGTATTGATTGGATATGGTCAACACTAAGTCCATACTATGATCTGGTAATATGTAATGATCCAGAGTCAGTTCAAGATTTATTAGGTAGTACTCAAGCAAAGTGGTATTAAGAATGACTTGAAGTTAATAGCTTCAAGGGTCACATGGAGTGGAATAGTTGGTACCAAGACTATTCTTTCGGTACACTCCATGTGTGCCTTGTAGTTATTAATAAAGGAGATTAATGATAAGGAGAATGAATGAGTAGTGGTAAGAATAGTTGGACTAGAGAAGTAGTTTGTCAAGCTGTTATACCTATTAGAATTGATCCAACAGCATCTGATGAGGAGGCTATTGAAGTAGTCCAAAAATTGATTGCAGATAGTCCTAGTGGAGCATTAAGAGTAGATCAATTGGACTTCTTTGCTATTCCTTTAGAGGATGAAGAAGAATGAAACTATCAGAACTAATCAAAGAACTGCAAGATGTTAAAGCAGAAATTGGTGATGTTGAAGTATTATCTACTGATGAGCATGGTAGTCTCAACATAATTGAATCAGTTAAAACTTCAGTTAATAAAAAGATGGTTATTATTGATACTGTAGATGATCTTCCAAGAAGAGGACCATTTAAGCCATCTATCACTGGTAAAGAATTAGGTGAAATGGGTGGTATACCTGGAGTAACTGAAGAAGATGTTGAAGATTTTCTCCGAAATATTAGAGGATAAGTATTAAACCCCATTACTTAAGTGTACGAGTGGAACAAGACCACATGGGGTACTATGAAAGGAGATGATCATTATGCCCTAATTTAATTGTGTATAATACTTAACTAATGAAATAAGAAAATATAGTATCTGGTCCTGAGTATGGACCTTAAACTGCTCCACATTGTTGGTTAGATGTAAGATACTATGAATTACCCATCAATGTCAGAGTGGAAAGTCCCAAATAATAGACCTGTAAATGGGGACTGAGATGGTAGTGGGTTCAGGCCATCATTTGATAAATACACAGACGGTTTCAGTACGCTTATCAAGCTAGATATAATAAGTAATTATGGCCAATGTGGACACCTTGGGTAAGTGTATAAACTGCCCCATTTCGTGTGTTAACGAATCAATAATAAAGGAGAATGAATGAAAAAATCATTAATTGCACTTTCATTGTTGTCACCTTTATTGTTGACTTCAACTGCTAGTGCAACGAATAATCAACCGTTAACATTACCGCCTGCATTAAATGCATTTGGTAATCAAAAATTCGAAGATTGTATATACTCTGCTGATGCAAACATGGTAGAACTATATGATCCCCATGTTCATATTACTGTAAAACAAGTAATAGAGGCATTCCAAACCTATGGAGAATCAGATGGTCTCAACTATATGATAACCAATGGTTTTGATGGAGTAAAAGCCAGTACTATTATTGATCTTGGCAAGAATACTATTAATCTTTCAACTGAACTTGCTAATGGTGGAGTTCAAGCATGGATTAATTTTCCAGGCCAAGGTCAACATGCAGTAGCAATAATACAAGTCACTAACAAACAAATTGAGTTTGTGAGTTGGGGATATAAGTATTGGTGGAGTTTAAAAGAGTATCAAACAAAAATGTATGATCAATATACATTCATATGGAATGGAAATAGGAGAAAAAATGAGTTATTTTATACAATCAGGAGATAGTTTTTTTCCTGCAGCTTCTAAAGAAGCATTATTGGAAGGATTACCTTCGGGTAATTATACAATAGAACAAAGTATGACAGGATTATTCTTTAAAAGAATAGAAAGTTTTCAACCTTTAGATAAGGTTTATGGAAGCCTAAATACTTGGGCAGAACGCACTCTTCAAACATTTGAAGATCGTGAAGTTAGTACAGGTATTCTTTTGTCAGGAGAAAAAGGTAGTGGAAAATCACTATTAGGTAGACTTATTTCACTAAAAGCTCATGATAAGAGTATTCCTACAGTAATAGTAAATGCTCCTTTTGAGGGTGCTGCACTACTAAAACTATTTGGAGAACTTACTCAACCTGTAATAGTATTTTTTGATGAATTTGATAAAGTTTATAGTGATCTTGATCTTCAAGAATCAGTTTTATCATTACTCGATGGTATTTCAGGTACTAAACATTTGTTTATCATTACTTGTAATGATCTTTATCGTTTATCAAGATTTCTATTAAATCGACCAGGAAGAATTTTCTATTTCATTGAATTTAATGGGATAGAAGAAAGTTTTATTAGGGAATATTGTAAAGATAATCTTAATAATAAGTCAGAAATTGATAATATTGTTAAAATTTCAAAAATCTTTGAGAAGTTCAATTTTGATATGCTTAAATCATTAGTTGAAGAAATGAATAGATATAATGAATCAGCACTTAAAGCAATTGAACTATTAAATATTACTCCTTCTCATCAAAATAATGTTGAATATAAAGTTTCTATCACAGATAAAGATAATAATGAATATATCAATTATCCTAATGAATGGGATGGATTCCCTCTAGAAGAGGAAAAGTTTGATATGAGAATTATGAGAACTGATGATAAAGAGAAAAAGGAATGGTTGGAGATAATGTTTTTAGATTCAGATCTAAATAATTTTGATACTTCTAATAAAGTATTTACTTACATTAATAAACAAGGATTTATTTTAACTTTCAAAATTTCTGAACAGAAACACACAAATTGGATGAGTGCATTATATTAGAATTAAGTATCATAGCATCGTATGGTGCTAAGGGTATTAGCATATAGCCCATAACGGGATGCTAGTACTCTTAGGGCTATACGAAAGTATTAGTCTATAAATAAAGTAAGGAATCTCATAATGAGAAAAATAAAGGAGAAAGAAATGCCATTAGTAACAGATAAGGTTAAGGCTGCGCTTCAAGTTCAGTATGATGAGTATGCTGAAACAACGCGACTTAATCAGTTGGCTAGTCCCGGGGGAACCAAGAAGATAGTTAAGGGTGAGGAAGTTTTTGAGCCATTTCCTGATGCTGTTTCCTTCGATCAGTGGGTGAAAGAACAGCTCACCAGCGAGTTGGAAACACAACTTAAAAATCTGGCTAATCATCGATTGGGTAATAAGTACAGCGTAGTTGCTGGTACTGTTAGCGATGCTCTCATTGGATTTTATCAGGGGCTCATTGCTGAGGTGAAGTAATGCCTATTGTTGATGAACCTAAAGAACCTAAAACAGTAAGAGTTATTACCGATGGGGGCAGCCATGCCATGAAAGGTGAAATTCTTACAGTAAGATCATGGCCTGACCCTAGCTATGAAATGACTTACTATCAAATCAATAGAAATGGTATATGGACCGACAAGAGTATTAAAATATCTAATACTGAACTAGTGAATATTGAAGATATTGATAATACTTCAAAGAGTGAGTTTAACTTTACTTTGATAGCAGTAGGGAATTAACATGAATCCAACACTTAGAGTTAAACTTGTTGCTAACAAAGCTAGATATAATGGTAATAGATATCCAATCGGTACAGAAATTGAAGTAACTCAAAGCGAAAGAGATAAAAGGAAATTTTTCTTTCCTCGTAAAGACTATTATTGTTACAGAGAAGACTTTGAGATACTCGGAGAATCGTATAACGAAAGTAGTAGTGGAATGAATTTTGCTCAGATAGCAATGGGTAATTTGTAGTACAATGTTTTATAGCACCGTCGTATGGTGCTAAGAGTAGTAGAGCCAGAGAAAACAACACGGTAGGTTATCGTCATTGCAACTCTACTACTCTTAGGACTATGCGAATAGTTTAATAGAAGGAGAAAAATGAGCGAAAGAACAGTTTTAGAATGGGAAGAATATATATGTAATGGACTTCCTGCTGTAAGAACTAAACAAGGAAAGAAGTGGGATATCCATGTATGGGGTGGGACAAAAGAAAATCCTGTCTATGCACTTTCAGTTAGTGGTATACTTATTATTCAAGTAAATATTCCATCTATAGAAATAGCTAAAAGAATTGCACAAGAACTTCAACATGTTCTGGATGGTAATCTAATGGAAACTATTGGTGAACTTGTAGTAATTGCTTATCAACGTGGTTTGACGAATGGGCAACCATTAGAAGAAAGTGAGATGAATATATAATGAGTATTTGGAGTTCAATACCTGGAACTTTTGCACTTCATTATGAAAATAGTGTTACTGATCCTCGTAAAGCAAAACGATTACCAGGAGTAATGCCTGGTGAGTTTGGTGATGAAATTGATCTAGCAGTAGTTGTTAATGATGTTTATGAAGATGCTCCCAATGAAGAGGGTTATTTACCTTATTTGCGTGTTGGTGTCACTGTTAATAATTTTACTAAGGGAGATGTAATTCTAAATCGTAAGCAAGTAAAGAAATTACGTAATGAATTAAATAGATTTCTTAAAGAAACTAAAAAGAAGAAAGAGACTATTGAAGAATTAGCACCAGGTCCTCACGGTAATGGATATACTTGCAAAAGTTGTGGTGAAAGTGCAATAACTTGTGGTATGCGTGAGAATGGTGATTGTTGTAATCACTGTGATCATAGTTAATGAATTATAACTATCAGGATAGCTAATATTATTAGCGTATCTAGGATCAAATCCACTGATAGTACGATGTATAGTTAGATGCTCTTGCACGAAGCAATCATCGGTGAAGAAGAACCCCGCGTATTGCGGTTAGTAGCTTGCTATACATTAAGTGGAAGCACCATATTGTGTTGGAATATAATCGCCAATCAATAGTAGGTAAGCTGGGTGTATGCCATACTCTGGGTTGGGTATGTGCGCTGATTGGTCTGCGTATAGTAGATCCTACATTAATGTATTAATGTAAAAATTTGAAAAGTGATAAGAGTAACTGTTCTGAACGAGCTAAAAGTAAAGATCTTTTGCGGTCTGTTCTAACTCCCTGATATTACCGTATCATGGAACAGATTCTGTCGAACAATGAAAACACTTTCGAATTAAAGTTGGAATATATTGGTGCCAACCTCTTCCAATTTTCTTATTAATAATTAATGTAGGGTCTGCTATCGGCTAACCAATTAGAATTAGTCAATAGTCTTCCTAATAGAGATACTGTATTAAGGGCTTTTTATATTTTTTCACTCTTAATATACTGTCGGAGTAGTGTTCATTTGGATGATAACACTATTTATTAGGAAAGAAACAGCTGAGCAACTGTATAAACTGCTCCATTTCTGTAGTAAAATATAAAGGAGAAAAATGATCAAAGTAACCACTCATAGTGGGACGATTTATATTATTGATGAAAATAACAAGCGGATAAAGCGGGTTCCGCGTCCTGGTACCTCATTTGATTCAATATTAAGAGGTATGATTAATGTTGGAGAATGGCAACCATTTACCTCAATTAATACATTTGGAATAGGTGGTGTTTTATATGTTACTTATCCAAATGAACAAACATGGACTCGTTCTACTCTTATAACAGAGATTGAATATGAGTATGAAGAAAATGGAGAAAATACATGAAAGACGAAACAAAGCATAATGATTTACACCCATTAGCAGGTAAGACAGTTAAGTTACACTCACATAATCCTGATCTTCATAATAAAGATTTTGTTGTTGAGGATTGGTGGGATCATTATTTTGGTCAGAGTTGGCGAACATCAAATGGTAATGCAATTTGTAATTACTATGCAACTCACTCAACTTACCATATACCTGTTGATGATGAAGTAGTCTTTGGCTACATCAATGGAAATGGTTATTTGGTGCATATAACAGAAATTGTACTAATTCATGAAAAAGTGAAAGTAGATGCATAATGACTAATGATCAACTAGAACAAGTTAAAGTAGAACTTGCAGCTATTGTTAATAATGTTCAGCAAATGATTTTGCAGATGAATGATTTAGGTAATATTGTACAGGAAATTGATGGTGAAGCACAGCCAGAAGAGTTTAAAGAGGCTGCTGTTTTGTATTCACAATCCAAGAATCAACTTACTTCATATCTTCTAACTGTTGTTGATAGTTTAGGTATAACATTACTTGATGTAATAGAATATGTACAGTCAAGTCCCAAACAAAAACTTTGGACGCCAGAGAGTGTGAGATAATGTATAATAATGGAGGAAGTGCTTCTCAAGCAGTTAAATGTATTGGTTTTGGGAGAATATTTGGACACAAATTTAAAATGAATGCAGGTGATTATACATTTGTACTACGAATTTGTAAGAGATGTGGATATCATCCTGAAGGATGGGAAGGTATAGAAAAAGGTATAGAAAAATAGTATTAAGCCTCTGTAACTCAGTCTGGACAGAGTACTCCGTTTCTACCGGAATAGTCGGGCGTTCAAATCGCTCCAGGGGCACTTAGTTTTAACAGATCTCAATGTATGAGAAAAAAAAATAGTAGTTAGAAAGGAATTAAATGTCAGAAACTATTAAGACTATTCCTTATGGTATAGTGAATGCTGGTAAGCCAGAGGTTAATTACTTTAATTTTAGGCCAACACCAGTAACAAAGAAAAAGGTAAAAGGAATTCAAGAGCTTGGTCTAACGATCAAATCAACAGTGAATTCTCCACGAACCAGTAGAGCAATTCGTCGTAGTGTGAATGGTTCATTTGGTAAGGAAAGACTGCTAGCATCAGAGTTTAATCTATAAGGAGTACTTATGAAGATGAATGAACTCATTGAATATCTCATCATGGTTGAAAAAGATGAGTCTATAGATGATCTAGAGATTCGTTGTAGTCATCGTGGTGGAGGACTTGAATTATTTCCAACATCAGTTGAGTTAGTAACTATTGCTGGAACTGATAAAATATATTTTTCATTAGAGGTTATATAATGGAAGTATGGGTGTTAGAGCAATACTTATCAGCAGAAGGAACTTCAGAGACTCTAAATGTTTATGAAAATGTAGATGTAGCCATAAATGAAGTTAAAAGACTACATATAGATATTATATGGGCCCAAATTAAAGATGGTAGTTGGGCCAGTAATCAGGTAGATGATGTAATCTATTATATTAATAAATTTGAAGTTATTCTAGATGAAGTACCAAATTAAGGAGATATAAATGGATAACGAGAAACGAATTCAGAATTATGTTAAGCAGAGGAAGGCTACTACTTCAGCATGTCTTTCTTTTAGACAGAAGCGTCGTATTCGTAAGCATGATAAGAAGGAAAATAGATCAAAATTGTTAGTATCGAATCACTCAGCAAAACATCTTAATGAAGATGCAACTGTTGCTTTACATGAATAACTAAGTAGTACAGCACTGAATGGTTGTAATGAAAGGTTCGATTCCTTCCAGTGCGCGATAGATAGATGCGCCATCGTATACAATCCTACGATAATGCGAATCGCTATTAGACCTAGATATATGTCTTTAAAGTGTCTCGTTACTATATGATTGATTCAAAAATCAATGCTTATAACAGAGTTGACTGTAGAAATACTCTTTTAAGAATGAATTCTTTTGAAAAAAGATATAGTAAATGTGGAGCTGAGTAATCTCTTACCATAGGAATATTTATGGGCTAAACTATTTGTTATATTGACGATAGATATTATTCGAAATTTATCTAATGTGAAAAGCATTAAGGAAATAGTTAATAGAATATTATACTTTCGCAGCTGCATTAGATAATATCGACTGACATCTAACATAACTGAGCAAAGTACGGCTAGCGTCCGAGAAGGAATGTTATGACATTTATCAGGGGAGATAATATTGACAATAAATATAACGTTTTGCACACAACGGCTTATGATCCATCCAGAAAATGGCATACCAAACTTATGTATGATGTTTGATATACAGAAGAGGTCAATCCCAGGATTAAATGTTGGTGTTTAGGTATTTACCAATAATGGCTTTGGCCCTGAGGTAATTGAGGGTAGGATCTATTAGTCAGCCTATAAAAATATATGGACTAAAATGCTAATTCTATTAGAAAGTTTTAGGCTTGTGGGTTAACACACGAAAATAAGACTCAAAGATAGGAATTAGTGAGAAGTAAAAGGACAACCCCTTTGGTTGAGGTAACTCCAGGTAGATAGTTTTGGTACAGTAATGGGTTCGATCCCCTTCTGGAGTGCGATGTATAATTAAGAAAGAAGGTTAATATATGGCAAGACTATTAGTTAGTGAACTTATTGACTACAATCTTGAAAATGGATTAATAAATGAAAAATGTAAAGGTTGTCAACCACATGGGGATTATTATATACTGTGTTCCTACCATGAAGGTTGGGTTGATGGCATTGATGCTAAATTTGCTCAAATTTCAAAGATAATGGATAAGGAAATGGAAAAATAATGGATTTTTATGAAAACGCAGCAGCGTTACAAAGAGATGTACCAAATTTGCATACTGGTGATACTGTTAATGAAAAGAATTTCAGCACAGCAGAACTTGCTGAGCAGATGGCAGTTGCCTTTCAAAGGGGACGTAAATATAATTTTGGTAAGCTTAAAGGTAAAATTCAAGATGCAATTGATAATATTAGAAAATTTAAACCAGATGCAGCAACTTCTAGAGCAATTAGTACTAACTATGAAGATGGTCGAGCAGATGCTTATATCATAGTTTTAGGTTGGATATATGAACTAGAAAAGAATTAACCCCATATGGTACAAGTACAGGTTCAATTCCTGTATGGGGTACAAAGTTAATTAAGAAAAGGAGAAAAAATGTATGAAGATTTTGCAAAACAACATTTTGAAAAATTAAAAGGAACAGATAATGATTATTTAGTAATATGTAGAGAAAATAATTCTACTGCTGGTCCATATAGAGATTATGGTTGGAGTACAATACCATATCCGCCTCTTTGGAACACTATCGAAGAAGCAATTAGATGGCACTTTGAAAAAGGTTGGCAGATAGTTGAAATATATGATCTGTATGCAGAATGGCATAAAGCAATAATAAGAAGTGTTGAAAAAGCTGATAAACAGAAAAGAGAAAGTTTTTAATATGCAAGATAATTATCAAACTTGTATAGTAAAAATGGAACAATTTGAAGAGTTTGTACATTATGATGGTAATATGACTGGTTATTTATCTCACATAGATATTCAGTTAATTAAACATTATCATATTAATTATTTGATTTATTCTTATTCAACATTAATATGTTTTATTAATTTTAACGATAAAACCTATTGTATAAACCCCCAAAGATATAGTACTACTACTAGTAAACAAGTATCATATATTAGAAGAGCAGTTAAAGTATGGGAACGTAAAGGATTTCAAAGAATTTTATGGATTTAGTAAAAGAAAGGAAATAAAATGATTAATTTTAATAAAATTAAGCAACAGCATTTAAAATTGGAAGATATGAATGGAATGCCATATTGTGATAAATGTACAATTATTTGGCCTTGTGAAGTGATAACAATTTTAGATGAGTTTGAACACTTTATTAAGAAGATTAAGTTTAATTCAAAGGTTGTTTATTCTTGGATTAAAGATTATCAAGAAGTATTTGAGGTAGGAGATATTGTTGACTTTGTGAATAGTGCATTACCTGAAGAGTTTGCTAATGTTGCAACTATTAAAGATATTGAATCACTACCCACCTACCATCTGGAAGATGATGATGGAAGAGGGTGGATAAATGTTAAGCAAAATGATCTCACCATGATCAAGAAGCGTCAAGATAAAGAATTAGTACCTCATGCTCATAGTTCTGATTGTACTAGTTGGAGAACATGTAATTGTCCAAGAATTGTAGAAGTTTGTGCTAAATGTGGAACACCATTTGATAATGATAAGTTTAATAGATGTAAAATATGTCATCCTATGGGATAATACTTAAAGAAACATGACCTTAAACACGTCATTAAACTGTTTACATGGTCCTGATAGTTGGTATTACTATCTTTAAACTACGAGTTATTGATCAGTTTCAGTTAATAATCCCTAGTATGTTCGCTTTATATAAATGTATTTTAATTGATTTTAGCATTTATATTTAGCTTGAGCAATTATAGTAGGTAGTTCAAATCTACCCAGGACCCCTAGTTTTAAAATACAAATAGAAAAGAGAAAGATGGAAAATGAATTTGAAAATGAATTTAATGATAATAGTACAGATCTTAAATCCCTAGAGGAGTTTTTTAGTAAAGAAATTAACAATCTTTTTACTCCTCAAGAAATAATGATATTATCATTGTCGTTAAATCACATAGCAAATGTATTAAATCTATACAGTATGTATTCTGATGTAGCTATTTTTGATGTAAAAGCATTTATAGAGAAACATCCTGAATATGCTAATATAGATTTTAATAATTTAAAAGATTTAGATGAAGATACACTAAAAACTATAGAAGATGCACTTTATGATAAAAATGGAAGTAATGGTGAAGAATTTAATAAAGGTGATATACTTATTAAAAATATTATTACAACAATATTAAGTGCTTCTTCAAAGTTGTATAATACCTATACAAAAGAATATAGTAAAATATCACCACCAGATACAGAACCATTTTTTACAATGTTAGAGAATTGTTTACAAAGTTCTCTTTCATTGTTAACAGCACTCTTTACACCAAGACCTTAAAGAAAGAGAAGAAATAAAATGGATGAATCTAAAATATTAGAGGAATGTGTTAATATTAGCCTTACTCCTCTCCAGACTATACTGTTATCAAAAACTTTAATTGTAACTAATACATTAATAGATTTTCTGTTAGCAAATAATTGTATGGACATAGAAAAAATTAAAAACGATAGTTCTGAAATTCCAGTTTTTGAACCAACAGGAAATATTCTAATTAAATCTGCAGTTGCAGCAATGAAAGAAGTTTGTGACAAGATTTGGGAAAGTGGACGTGAAGAAATTGGAGAAGAAATTCCTGAAGAATTTGAAGAAGTTATATTAGTATATTCTACAGTCGTAGAGCAAATTGCTATACAATTTGTAAAATCATTAAAAAAATAGAGAGAAAGATAAATTAAATGTCAAAACACAGTACTGAAAATGGGAAACCAGCACAGAGACTTCAGAAGAGAATAGATGCTTATGAGGACTCTGTTAATGGTAGATCTTCAGGTAGTTATCCGCAAAGTGCTAGTATTAGAAATACTTTGCGAAAGCCGGGGAGTAGGAAAAAATGATTTGGTGGATTACTGAAAAATTTTACAAAGTTGCTCCATGGTTTTGGGTAATAGCTACATTTATATGGATAATTAGTGACTTTATCTTATGGTGTCAAGAGAAATCTATTATTAGTTGGGGATCATTTGGCTATTTTATTTTAATTCTTTTAACAATGTGGATCTTTGAAAGCAATTGGAAAATTTTAGTTGCAAGATCAAATGCTAAAAAAGTATCAAGAAATAGGAGATAACTATGATTTGTAATAGTCATTGTAGCCATGGTGGAGTTTGTATACTAACAGAAAATCATGAAGAAAAGCATGATAGTCGATACTGTCAGTGGACTGATGAAGAAGCTATTAGTAAAGAAGAAGCAGATCAACTGTTCTTACTTGAAGCAAAATTTCAAGGAGCTGAACAAATAGCAGAATTAATGATTGCTATAGAAGATCAACTAATGGCTCGTTTAAAAGAGTTAGAAGAAGAAGAAAATAAAAAATAAGTAGTAAGGGCAGCTGGTGCGTTAAAGGGAGTTCGTTTCTCCCTTTGCCCACGATATTAGCAGTAATGATATGTATAATATCAATTAGTATCAGTAAAGACAGTTAAAAAAGGAGATATATGAATGATGAAAATATTCAAATAAAAGATTTAACTGAAATGGAAAGATTAGTTATCGGTAGTTCTATAAATTTTGTTTATAATATTATTAATAGTCAAATTTATCATATAGAACACCATGACCCAGCATTAACAGAATTATTAGCTTCTAATGAAATTGCTCAAGAAGATTATATTCTTTTACAAAATTTAAGAGAAGTTACAGAAAAGTTGACTAATTTGTTTGGTAATACACTTTCTTCATTTTCAGATGAAGAAAAAGAAAGTTTATCAAAACCAGGTATGAAATTAGAATTCTTTTTTCAGGGAATATTTCATGCAATATCATGTGATGACGGAAATTAAAACTATAATAAACAATAATATTTAAAGGGAAAAAATGTTAGATGATGAATTTAAAAAGATTGAAGACTTCCTTAAAGTTGGAGGAAATTTAGAGTTACAAACTCTTCAAAAATTTGAAGAAATAGTAGATGACTTTATTACAAATAAATTTAAAGTGAATTCTAAGGAAAGTTTTTCAACTTTAAATTTACTAATTTTTCATAGTTATAGTGAATTTGAAAAAAGTAATGAAAGTATTACAAAAGATTTTGCTATTACTATATTAGTTATTAAAAAACTTATATTAATACTTCAAAATACAAATGATGAATCTATTTTGAATGAAGAAGATAAAAAAACATATATGCGATTAATAAAAATGTTAATGGGTTCATTTAAGAAAGAAATTGAATCTCATCTTAATTTCTTTAAGACATTTGCAGAATATATTGATGATATTACTAACTTACTTAGTACTGAAAGCTAAAATAAGTTAGTAGGGGTTCTGGTGATTTTATAGTGGGTTCGATTCCCACTGACCCCGCTCAGTAAATAAAAAATAGGAGTTATAATGATAGATCCACAATATAGAAAAGAATATACAAAACAACATTTTATGAATAATGTTGAAAAAGATGCAGACTACTTAGTAATACTCGAAAAAAGTGATACTTTAAATTGGTCTACTATACCAAGTGTATTTGGAGTATTTGAAACTGTAGATGAAGCAATTGAATATTTTTTTAGTGAGGATAAGACCGGTAAAAAATGGACCACAATTAGAATATATGATCTTTATGCACCATTCGAAACATCAATAATACAAAGTTCATCACGTTAAATGAGCTAATTACTCACTCATATCCTTGATTTTTTATCAAAATTGATGCTATACTATTAGATATACATTAAGCAAGGAAATATCTATGAGCACTACGAAAGACAATCGTTTAATCTTTAAAATCAAGAATAGCAATCGTAAAAAGTATTTTACTCAATCTACTGACTCCGAGAAATATACGGCTCGAAAACTCCGTAAATTCAATAATGGAGCGTTCGGTAGAATGAAATCTCATAATACCAAAAACTATAACAAGATGATTATTGGAACTAGTTTAGGATCAAAGATGTAATTTACATTAGACCCGGATATGTCTCAAAACTATGCCCCGTAAGGTATGTAATAAATATAATACGATACATCCACGACCTGAGTATGTCGTTAAAGTGCTCTATTTCTTATATAAAAAAAGGAGTGTAATATGAAATTACAAACAGTTATAGATAAAGATTATGTACCACAAGTTGGTGATGTTCTATCTAATGATAAACATTCATGCATAACTATAGAGATGATTTATAAATTAGATAGATATTCATATAGAGTTAATAGGAATTATAATGATGATCTATTTAAATATGAAGCTCTTAAGAAAGTAATTCGGAGAAAAGAAATTATTTGGAGTCAACACAAATTTGATTTTCAATTATTTCCAGTAACTAGCCCAGCACACCGTGGTAATGACGAAGAACAAACTATAGATATACGCAAGAATATAACTTTTCATATATATCTTTTTTATAATGACAACAAACAATATCAGCGATTATACAATTCAAAGTATGATTTCCCGCCTCAGCGTAAAAGTAGAGTTATAATAGGTAAAAAAATAATGGTAAGAGTAAATCATAGTTTATGTCGTGAGGAAGTTCCAGCTGATGAAAAACAATATCATTCATCTGGAAGAGGTTGCTACTATTGGTATGGCAAAAAAGCTACTCCATTAGGTTCTCTTGTAAATCAGAAATTTGTATACCATGGTAATATATACTCTGATCTATTAGAGTCGCATGATTGGGACTAAATGAAAGTTAACTTTAATGATGAAGATCATGAGAGTGTAGTAATAGCCATGGAAGTTGGTTATCAAGCACTAGCAGATTTAGCAAATTTGTATAAAGAGATCAATAGTGAATTATTAAAACAATTAGCTATCTTTGAGGGTAAATCAGTTAGAGATATTAAGAAAGATATTAATACTTCTTTATCATTAGATGGTAAAGAAAAAGATTTATTAGCAAAGATTAAAGCATCACAAGAAGTAATAAAAAGATATAATAAGTCAAAAAAGGAGAAATAAATGCCTCAAAGTGAAACATTTTGTTGGATGCATATGAAAGATCATTGTAATCACTGTGAACTTGAACAATTAAGAAAAATTGTTAAAGATGCAGTTTACAATATTGAATCTGCTGATAGTTTTGGTGATGAATTAGATCCTGATGATTTACTAAAAATACTTAAACGCCCAATTAAACCTAGTAACATCATAGAAGAATAACACAACCCCATATGGTATTTACATCTGTTCGATTCAGATGTGGGGTACTTAATCGTAACAAACTTGTAATATTAAGTTACTTGCTAATCTAGCTGGTATCAGTTACTCTTTATAATGCCCGTAGGGTTAAAGGGTGCTGGGGTGGGGTAGTAACTCCATAACACTAACTAATAGTCAATTGATAGTCATTGTTACTTGTGAAGTAACGTATATCACTAATAGTTAACAGTTAATCAATCAAATATATAACAGTTAGTTATTAATCCCTTAATATTTAAGGTGTAATAGAATCTAAAATAATGTAGTACAGCTCCAAATGGTTATATACCAGTTCGATTCTGGTCTGGAGCACGACTGATAACTGATGGATCTTCTTTTCTTAGAATAAGTGGAGGGATTACAGGCAGTCTAATAGTATGTACGTTTATCTATTTCTAGCATACTTGATAATAAGGAATAGGGGAATAGTTATGGCTATAAACTGTAAATAATAGTACAAGTCTCCAATCATGAGAGGGTGAAAGCTGTGATGTCCTAAGCAAGATAGTAAAAGGCTTATTCGTTCGTATAAAGGAGGTCGTAAAATGAGTTATACATCAAAAGACGAAAATTTACTTTGTACTTGTGGTCATACACTGATCGATCATCACATCTCTTATTTGATGGGCGGGTCAGTATGGGTTGAAGAGTGTGAATTTTATGGTTTTAATGAAAGTAGTGGAATGAAACAAGATGAAAATGGTCAATGGATAGTTCACTGTATGAAATTTACCCCAGTTAAGGAAAAAATAAATGGAAATTAAAGTAGGTGAAGGAGTTTGGGAACAAATAGATGAAGATAACTATAAGTTAGTTAGTTTAACTGGTGTTCCTACAATTCTTCCTAGAATTACTTATTATGTAGGTATTAAAAAAATATTTGATTGTCATGTAGCAGGAGTATCATACTGTGATAAGGCATTTTTTTATGAGCCTATTACTCAAACCTGTAAAACATTTGCAGGGGCTGCAACATGGGCTCAAGAGAAACTATTAGAAATAGTTAATAGATATGAGAAGGTATTAGGAAATGGCTAGAACCCACAAACAAATTCGTGAGTATATTAAAGCGCAACGTACTAAAGTATATGAAAAGTATTCTGGTGCTGCATATGAGGATTCAGATTGGTGGCATCAGCAGGGTAGTATATATGGTTACGAAGAAGCTCTAGATGATTTAGAACTATTTTTGGATGGTAAATAATATGACACTCTATAAAGTAACTGTTACTAAAACAGTTGAAGCAACTAGTGGTAGCCCTACATGGCGTGAAGGAACTGCTGAATACTATGTAGAAGAAGAAATTAAAACCTATGGGTTTAATCACTGTGAAGTAACAGTTGAAGAGGTAACTGATTCTTTTAAAGATGAAGCACTATCTATGGATCGAAATGAGGAGAAGGATTAATGAAGAAATTTGTAGCAAACAGTCGAACTCTTTCAATGGAAGATCCAATTAGAATAGATTTAACTGTAAGTGGAATTAATAGACTTCCTCGTAAGATTAAGAAGAAAATTAAGTCGATGGTTAAAAGAGTATCTACAGTTGAACTACTAAGCTATATAGTTGGTAATGAAGATGATTAAAGATCTTAAAGTAGGAGATAAGGTATGGTTAAAAGGAAAATAAATGAGAAAGTATCATGTAGGTGATGAAGTAGTTATATGGACTGATCCTGGGTCATATAACTATGGTAGAAAATTTAAGATAACTAATGCATATTTTCAAATGGTCGATCCATCTAATCCTAAATTAGATAAATTTAGTTATACCATTCAAGATGGTATAACAATTTTACATCGAGATGAAAAAGATTTATATTGGATTCCCTCAAATACTATTGATAGACCAAAAGGAAAGTAATGGATGAAGAAACACTTGAAGCAATTAAACAAAAGTATGAATTAAGTGTTATTACTGCTTCTTTAGCAGCAATAACACGATATGAAAAACAGAAACTATTAGAATCAGCAACTTTTGATTTTGACAAATCCAAAAGAGATCATTCTCACGCAGTAGACGATATTAATAAAAATCGTAAAGAATATGAAAATGCTTTGTACGAATTTTGGGAGATAAATAATGAATGAAGAAATGTGGATTAAGTGCACTAAGTGCGGTGTTTCTATTCCTCCTGAGTTTGAACCAGAATTTACACGAAGACTGGGAGATGAAAAACAATTTGAACAAATTAAAGATGGTGTAAAATTAATCTTTAGCGTTGGTTATGGAATGTTTACTGATAATCTTACTCAAAGTGATCCAGTCGCATTTTTGTGTCATGACTGTGTAGTGGAACTACTGGAGTTCTTTCCAGAATCATTTAAAAATAGATTCAAGAGAGGACATCCTTATAGTCATAAACCTAATGGTAGATGCTGTGAGTATGCCTGGAGTTTTAAAGACGAAGAATGCGACTATATCCCTACTGATGAAGATCGAGGAATAACAAATGAGTAAATATTATCATGGAGATCAAATGAGTAAGTATTATCATTGTGCAGTTTGTGAACAAATCATTCCCAAGGAAGACATTGTTCATATTCAGAATACACGAAGTTCAACAAGAGCATGGAAAGAATGCCCAACATGTGGATCAAAAGTGTTACCAGTATCTAATGATAACTTCGATGTACAAGAGATGGTTGAGTTTCAATTTCATAAGGCTTTACAATAAAAGATTAAACCCCACACGGTGCAGTGTTTGAGCGTTCGACTCGCTCATGGGGTACTAAAAAAAAATAATTTGTTGTCTCGAAGGAGGTGACAAACACCTCGAACACTGGTAGGATATGGTCATGCCTATTACTATCTTTGTCGAGGAGTCCCGTCAACTCAATGGTGTCCTTCGTTTTTCTTCGGACAGTCTTGGACTAACGGGAGAGCCTTTTAGCCAATATATTGACGGTGTGTTCGCCCTTAAACACTATGGGGATGCCAAACCTCTAAACGATTTGTTTGTTGCTGCCGGAGCTGAACTAAAGTTTCTTAGTGCGGGTGCTGAGCGTTTTTGGAATGTGTTATTGAACCTCGATGATGAGTTCATAGTGTCATGTCCGTTCACTCAGACTAAACAGTTGCATCCCTTCCAAAGTGCTGGTCTCAATGTTATTTGGGACTGTATGACTGAGGGTGACAGAAGATTTATTCTTCAATGGGACACTGGAGCAGGTAAAACAGTGGCTGGCTCTTTGATTGCTCAAAAATTATTTGATGAGGGTCTCATCGATAAAGTCTTAGTCTTTTGTGACAAAGTTAAAATCGATGACTGGGAAGAAGACATGAGGAGAGACACTTTCTTGAAGGTCGAAAAAGTTTCTGAAAAGTTCACCCGGATTAAGCGTCATAATTTTTATTTGGCCGACACTTCAGACGTCCTGGTAATGAACTACGAGAAAGTTCGTGGACCCTCTAAGAAGCGTGGGCAAAAGGTTCCTAACTTCAGTCGAACTGACCTCAAAGAAATTGCTGCTCTTATCAATGGCAAAAGAACACTAATAATCATTGATGAGGCCCAAAAGATCAATACTGATAAGAATCTATTAAGAGCTGGATTTGATTATATTATTAATCAACATTCAGATATGAGAGTACTAGCTTTAACAGCAACTCCATATACAATTTCTCCAGTTAATATATTTAATATTCTGGATATTCTGTCACCTCATCTAAATGGTATAACTACATTTACCAGAGATCAATTCAAGCGTGAATACGCCAAAGATTATTTTGTTATGTCGTATGGACCTTGGGTTAATGAACTAAAGGTTCGTGAATGGGACCGCAAAAAATTACGCTTACTTGGTAAGGCCCATGAAAGGTCTACTCATATTGCTATGAAGTCAGACCCCTTAATTGCCAAGCAGTTTCCTGAATCAATTCAAAAGAAACTTATCTTTGATCTAAGCGAAGAAGATAAGATTATCTACAAGTACGTTCTTCGGATGGCTCAAGATAGATATGATACTGAAATTGGTGCTGTTCAATGGGGCTATGTAGATATTCTACGCAAAATCTGTAATACTTCTAATTCTTTACTATTTAGTAATTCAGAGATAGCTAAAGAAGTAGTTAAACACTTTGGCCCTGATGCATTTCAAATTGAGAACTCTAATAAGTATCAATTATATGAAAAAGAGTTAGAAGGAATATTCGAGAACAACGAAAAGGCTGTTATGTTCACTCGTTGGACTAACCAAACTCTGTTCTTATATGAGGATGCCCTAAAGAAAACTTTTGGTGCAGAAGTACCAATCATTACTCACTGGGGAACTGGTTTAAGTAACACTGAGAAGAAACTTCGTAGAGACAACTTTAATAATATTAAAGGTCCAGCTTTGTTCTTAACGAGTGATGCTGGAGAGAGGGGCCTCAATTTATATGCTCCCTATCTCTATCACATAGAACTGCCTCGACAGTATAGTACGTTTAAACAGCGTTCTGAAAGAATTAATAGAGCTGATTCTATATCTAAAGGTATTAGTACAACATGGACTTATTGGACTACTGCAAAAAATACAGTAGAAGAAAAAGTAGAACAAAAAGTAATTCTTAGAAAGCAAGAAGCCGAAGCTATTCGTGGTCAACGAGACTCCGAAGAAGATATGGAAGATGCTGAAGAGATCTATTTAAGTCCTAAAGACTTTCTGTTTGACAAGGAGTAAATAAATATATGGCTAAAACAGAGCAGGAAAAACGTGAATCGAATCGTATAGCCGCAAAAAAGTGGAGAGATGCTCATCCTGAAAGATCTCGTGAAATTTCTCAAAAATATTGGGAAAAGAACAAAGTTAAATTACATACCAAAAATAAAAAATGGACATCAGAAAACCCTGAAAAAAGACGAGAAATAGATAAAAATTTTTACGCGAGAAATCGCCAGAAGAGGAATGATTCCGCTAAAGAATATAAACGTAAGAAACTTGTTGCATTGGCTGGACGCGAGCGACCGACCATTTGTGAAGTGTGTAATATGGAATCAGAAAAAACTCTTCACTTTGATCATAATCACGAGACAGGAGAATTTCGAGGATGGATATGCGGTCCTTGTAATCGTGCTATTGGCATAGTAAAAGAAAATCCAGATACACTTCGAGCTTTAGCAGATTATCTTGAACAATCAAGAAATCAATAAATAAAATAGAAAGAGAGGAAATAAATACAATGAACACACCAACACCAGAATTAGACTATCAATCACTTATAATTGAAAGTGGACAACCTGAACTATTGGCCAAGTTTTATGATTGGCTCAGGGATAAAAACTATTATCTGTGTTCTTTTGAAGAGGGAAATGTTTGGGATGATACTACTAGTGGATATTATCCACTTTCGATACCACCTGAACAACTCTTCGCTGACTTCTTTGGTATCGACTTAAATAAAATCGAAACTGAACGACGAGCAATTCTAAAAGAATTGAGGAATCGACAATGAGTGACAACTATCGTAATACCCCATATGACGGTATGGAAGAACAAACAATGAGTGATAAAAATACGCCTCCATTCAATAATGGTGATATAGTTCGTTATATAACCTCAACTTTAATTGGTGAAGAAAGAACCGTTAGTTATTGTAGATATACTAGTGCTTTTTTAATTGGTGAAGAAAGAACCGTTAGTTATAGTAGATATACTAGTGCTTTCAAATGGAGAGTGTATTTTAATGGTGATTCTTTTGACTGGTCCGACAATCTTGAATTAGTTCGACCAGCTTTAGGATCGTCAATGCCAGCATCATTAAAAGTTGATAATTGGCCTATGGGCTATTGTGATAATGGATTTGGACATGAAGGTGAGCATCCATTATATACCAGTAGTGATAATGGCTGCAAAAACTTTATTACTTCTGAACGACTATTAGAAATAAAAGAATTATTTGATCTTACTGAAGAACGTGATGAAGCTCTCGCACAAATTGAAAATATTGATTATGTAAAAAGAGATATATGCAATCAAATTGCTGACCGTTTAATTGAGTTAGCACCAAAATGGAAAGATAGTAAAGGAAATGAAGCAATTTTAAATATTACAGGTCATATCCGATTATTCCATATTAGTTCATATTACAAACCTTTGGAGAAATAATGGACGAGAATGACATTGATAGGATGGCTGAAGACGTATTCAGAGATTTTGAAGATGCTGCTCAACCTTTAAGCTTAGATGATGCTTTATCATTAGCAGAGGCACTAGAAACTAGATGTTCTAATTATGCTGATGGTATTAGAGATGATCTTCGTAGAGGCCGACGTTAGATAAAATCGCAATAGATAGAGAAAGAAAGGAGTTCAATTGAAAAACATTGTAACTTTTAGTCCTTAATTTCTGAACATTGGAGCAATGTGCTAAAGAAAGTAACTATTTCAATTTTATTGGTATTAAGTATTATTTTTTCTGCTTCACCCGCTTTTGCAGTAAAACCTTTTGGGAGAGTATTAATAACTCCTGAAGTATATAAAACGTATGGTCCAGGTATTAGTTATCCTGATAAATCAGATCCTACGAGAATGTTACCGGCTAGTGTACAGAGAACGTTTCAATGCATTAGACGGTATGAATCAAGGAATCACCGTATTGACGGAGATGCAAATACTGGTGAAGGTTGGTATCAACTTACCCCTAGTACTTGGCATTCTGCAGCAGTAGCACTGCACTTTCCTGTTAATTTATTATGGAGCGCAAATTTAGCTTCAGGAAATCAACAGAGTGAAGTAGCAGTTTGGTATTATGAACGTAATAAACGATTTGGAGTACAGTGGTATGGCGATGCAGATCGTTGTCCCGGTGTATTCTTCTTTAATTAAAGGAAAGGAAAAAATGTTAGAAAATGAACTAGAAAAAAAATTAGAAAAAGCTAAACTAGAAATGCTAGAATCTGAAGTAGACTTAATTGATGATTTGCCAAATGTTTCTCTAGATGAATTACTAGAAATTTTTCATCTAGCAAGTGAAAGATCATTAAGCACTTCTGAATATATAGAAAATTTTTTACAACATAGAAGAGAATTTAGTCAAGAATTATTCTTTTCAAATTTTCGTGTTATAAAAGCTGTTTTAGTAGAAATTGAATATCGAATTAAAGAAAACAAAATTTAATTATAAATCAACCTTAATATTACTTAGAAAGGAGTAGTCATGGCGTTTTGGTTTATAATGTTCATATGTTTTATTATTTTTGTATTAGTTTATGGCAGACCCAAGAAGAGGTATTAACATGGAAGTCTGTAATCAACAACACAAAAAGAGTTATAAGTATGAACTATCAGCCCAAATTGCTTTAGCTGATTGCATGTCAGACAAAACAAAAAAGCGTAAAGAAATACGCTATTATTTTTGTAGAGTTTGTCGTGGTTATCATCTAACGTCACAACCAAAGAAAGGAAAAAATGGAGAAAACAAAAAGTGACCCCTCAGAAATAAATAATTTTGATAGGTTACACAAAAAGATAGTAGATTATCTAAGTAGTGGAGAAGTACACAGTACCCTTGTTGGTATCATCATTAATTTAGATGGCGATAAGGGTGAAAAAGATGTTATTGAAGCAACAGTATTTGCAGATTATATTATTAACTTTTTAAAGAAAGTTGATTAATGAAAGCAAATAGTCTTAAGTATGCTTGGCAGAAAGATAGTCTTTGTAAAAAGGAAAAGAAATTCGTTCCAGAAACTAAAGAACATATTCCTTATACATGTGATGATTTCTATCCGCCAACTGGTAAAGCTGTTACAGAAGAAGTAAAAGAAATGTGCAATAGATGCCCAGTACAAGAAGAATGTTTGGAATTTGCTTTGGCATATCCCGAAAATTATGGTAACTGGGGTGGCGTTTCTGAAAAACAAAGAGAAGTAATAAGACAGAGTAGAATCTCAACAAAATAAAGGAAAATAAATAATATGGCAATTACTGTTCAACAGTTAAAACAATATATGGACGCCAGTAAGAATATTCTTATTGCTGGTGAAGCTGGAACCGGAAAAACAGAAATGTTAAGGTCTGCTGCTAATGAGTTGGGACTTTCTATGAAGTACTATAGTTCTTCCACACTAGACCCGTTTGCAGACCTTGTTGGTATTCCAGTTCCAGATACAATCAATAAGTTGGTTGAGTACTATCGACCAAGAGAGATTGACGCAGCACAAGTCATTTTCTTCGATGAGTTAAACCGTGCTGATCCCAAGACTATTAATGCAGTCATGGAAATTATCCAGTTCAGAAGTATTAATGGTGAGCCACTAAAGAATTTGAAATGTGTGGTAGCTGCAATTAACCCAGTAGATAAGGGTTATAATACTGAAGAATTAGATATCGCTGTTCGAGATAGGTTTGACTTCTTCTTGACTTCTGAAGTTGTTGCTGACTATGCTTTTTTCAAAGCTAAGTATGGTCCTGCAGTAGCTAGAACGGCTATCGATCTTTTTAAGGAATATCAAGTTTCTTATAGGGATGATAGAAAAAGTAAGAAGAATACATTGGGCTACTTTTCTCCTAGAAGACTAGAGAAGGTGCTTGATGCATTTATGCATTTTCAAACCGCTGAAATTATTGCAGCATCTCTTCCAGATGATATCATTGTTGCTCATAAACATTGGGCTCAGCGTATCGAGGAAGCAGTTGTTGGTATTAAGAAAATTAATATCAATCCCGATGAAGCTGTAGCTAATGCTAAGGAATTGATTAAGTTGGGTCCTTCTGATCTTCGTAAGAAGCAGAATCAAGATCCTCTAATCAAGGCTTATGGAAATCTAAAGGTACTTGTTGCTGAGCAGAAAAAGAATCAAACAATAGATGCTATTGGTAATCCAGTAGACGGTAATGGTCAACCTATTACTGGTTCTTCTATGGAAGAAAAGTTGATGTATAAGTTGAGGACATCAACTGCAGCAGCTTTAAATGCTGGTATTAATACAGGTAGAATTGTGGAAGAGTATGGTCCAATTGTTAGAGACCTTGATACTAACCAAGCAAGGACTTTGCTACAGAATTGGCAGTACACGAAAACACAGAATTACAATGAAGCTCTTCGTGTATATCTGCAGAACAATCCCGAAGTTGCAGTTGAACTAATGGATACAACTCCTGCTGTTGACTCTGCTGACCAGCAAGCAGAAGCAATGAAAGTAGATACTAATGCTAATGTTGCTAATGTTGCTAATGCTTTTCAGAGTATTATTAACTCAATAAACAACCCCTAGTTAAAAGGAAGAAATGTTAAATAGTTTCGAGAAATCCTTTAAAGATGGTTTGTTGGAGTTACTATATCTTGATCCTAATTTAGGAGCGATTGCTCGCGGATTAGGAATGCCTGTAGTAGACAACTCTGTCTCAACAGCATCTTTAAAATGGGATAAAAGAGAAAAAAGAATTATGTTTACTGTTAATGAAGATTTTGTTGAAAATGCAGATGAAGAAATGATTGCATCTGTTATCCTTCATGAGACAGAACATTTAATCTTTGATCATGTTCTTGAGCGAATAGAAGATGTTTTTCCTGACAAGAAAATTCTACATATGGCTCAAGAATGTATCAATAATGATATCATCGAAACAATCTATCAATTACCATTACCAGATGATGCAATTACAGGTCAACAACTCCTGCATAAAGATTGTACTTCAATGAGTACAAAGCAGGTCTATGATTTAATAGTAGACCAGATGCCTCCACAAGAAGGAGAAGGTGAAGGAGATCCAAATGGTTCCAAAGGTCAGAAAGGACAAAAGGGACAAGGCGGAAAAGGTAAATCAGATGGTAGTGGAGAAGGTGAACCTGATGATGAAGATGGTGAAGGAAGTGGTGGAGAAGGAGATGAATCGGAAGATGAAGATGAGCAGCAACCGAAAGGTGGCTGTGGCGGAATTCAAATCGATGATGAAGATGTTTTTGATCTTGAAGATTATTTGAAAGATTTAGTTCAAAAAACTGCTAAAGAAAAGAACATGACTTCTGATGAGTTCATGGATGAAGTCAATAATACTAAAAGTGGAGGATATTCTCCAACTGGTGGTCTTATTGGCGAAAAAAGAGCTCCATCTCCTACTAGAATGAATTGGAATCAGCTTTTAGCTAAGATTAATCCAAAAGTTCTAGAAGCTGGCAAAAAGACAAAAGTTAAATACGATTGGACTTCACAAAACCGTAGATTAGTTTCTGTCTATCCAAGAGCCATTGTTCCTAAGGTAAAAACTAAAGATCCAAAAGCTAGTGATAAGGGAGATAGTATTCCAGTGTTCGTAATAGCATTGGATCTATCTGGTTCAATTCCAAGAACTCTTGTCAAAATGCTTCAGGGATTGTTAGAAGATATCCCAGAAAAGCTAATTAAGGCATATCCTTGCACTTGGGGTACATATTTGATTCCCTATGAGCCAGGAGGCCCATTAGCGAATGGTGGTACAGATATTGATGCTGTTTCCAGGTATGTTGAACAGATTCAAAACGAAACACATACTAATCCTTACGTTTTGGTTATAACAGATGGTGAATTCCATAATGGATTCAAAAGACCAGGTAAAGATTGGTATTTTATGGCAATTGATGACAGAACATATAATGGAGACTGTAAATATCATGCAAGAGATGAAGATCACTTGTATCATGTAAAAGATTTTAAAACCGTTTAAAGAAATTTTGTAGTAAGAGTTGCAATACCTTCCATATTATAGTATACTGGTTAAATTAACGGTATACTATAATATGGAAGGTAAAAATGGCTAAAGTAGCGTTGGTGTGTGCCGTATTAAACAATTTCGAGGAATTTACTGAGTTAGTTGCTTCAGCAAAAACTTATAAAAATGAATTGAAGATTTATCCTCAACTACAAAATAGACACCAAGTACCATTGTCCAAAGCTTGGAATAATGGTATTCGAGAAGCTATAGCAGATGGTTGTGAATATATAATCGTTAGTAACGATGATGTTCTGTTTGCTCCTTTCACAATAGATGAGATGGTCAAGCAGACGTCATCGGCACTAGCGAATTATAAGTTAGATGGTTCTGCTAAAGAACCAGTTTTATTTGCTCCACTGGACGTGGCTGAAACCTTTGACGATCCACTGGAAATTATTTGGTCTAAAAAATCAACAGAATTTAAATTTCGAGAACAAGAATTATTTAGTTGTTTCATGATAACTCCCAGAACGGTAGAGTTAGTTGGAACATTTGATGAAAATTACGACCCTGCATGGTTTGAAGACAACTGTTTTCATAGGGTAATTTCCCTGATGGGATACGATGTTTTAAAATTCAATGTTCCCTACATTCATAGAGGTTCTACTTCTACTAAAAAATTAACTAGACCTCTAAATTCTATGAGGTCTCAACAGTATTATACTAAAAAGTGGGGATCTTGTAATAGAAGTCTTGAGCCAGATGGTGAGCGATTTCAAACTCCTTATGGAGACCCCAATAGATCTCCGAAAGATTGGATTCCCAATTATAATGGCTAACTTACCATGACTGTAATTGTGTCGGCTCTTACTAAAGCAGATGGAATAGTTATCGCTGCTGATAGCCGAGTAACTCAAGGTGAAATAGAAGAAGATGGTTTTCCATATAAACTATGGACTAATAAGAACTATATCTTTGGTGGAGCGGGTGGAGTTAGAGAACTTCAAACCCTTCAATATCACGTAGAATGGCCTAAATGGAGACCTGATGAATATGATGTTATGAAATTTGCTGTTACTGAAGTAGTTCCTAGCATTAAAAGTGGAATTGAAGACTTAGGAGTTCTTAATGATAAGAAAGGTTCTCATACCTTAGATATATTAACAGTTATGGCTTGGGAAGAAAATCTAATACAGATCTCTACTGATTTTAGTATTTTGCCTGCAGTTAATGGAAGAATAGCTATAGGTGCTGGTCAAGCTCAAGTTTATGGATTTTTGGGGGATAGCGGCACTTGGACTAAAAAAGATGTAATAGAAGCTGTTCGTAGAGCTAGTACTACCGGAGTAGGGGTAGGTGGAGATATTTATTACGTTAGTACTAAAGATCCAAAAGTCAGAAAAGCCTAGTTGACAACATTAGGAATTAATGCTAATATATACTATAAGTGTTTATAATTCTAAGGTAGAAATTTTTAATGACAACTCCCGCTAAACCAGCTATTAAGGTTAATACTAAACCAAAGCCAAAAAATAACATTGTTCAACAACTGAACTCAGTTAAAGCTACTATTCAATCTACTCAAAAAAAACGAATACTAGTTTGGGGTGACTACGGCGCTGCAACAGGGTTTGCTACAGTTGGCAAGAACATTGTACAAAACCTTGATGCTACTGGTGAATACGAAATAGAAATCGTAGGTATTAACTGGACTAGTGAACCATTAGATCCTAAAGAATGGCCAGGAAAAGTTTGGCCTGCAATCAACACTGCAACAATGGATGGTGGCCCTCCAGATTTTCATGGTATTAAAACTTTCTTAAAGTTATTACAGACTAGACCTTATGATATTGTTTTTATTTATCAAGATACTTTCGTAATTTTACCAATTGTAGAACAAATTCTTGAAGTCCAGAGGAAAATTAATAAACCATTTACTACAGTTTATTATTTTCCTTTTGATTCATCTCCACCCGAAGAATGGGTAAGAGCATCAGTCTCGATGGCTGATTTTCCAGTTGCGTATACTAACTATGCAAAGAAAGAAGTGGAAAATTGGTCGCCTGAGATTGCATCCAAGGTAGAAGTTATCTATCATGGAACTAATCCAAAAGATTTTTTCTGGATTCAAAATCCAGAACAACGCAAGGAGTTACGCAAGAAATTTTTTGGTCCTTTGGCTGATAGATTTATTATTGCTAATATTAATAGAAATCAACCGAGAAAAGATCCTGCAAGATCTTTGATGCTATTAAGAAATCTAAAAGATAAAGGTTATAATCCTTTAATGTACTTGCATATGGCTCATCAAGATTTTGGTGGAGACCTTCTAGAACAAGCCAAGAACCTTAAACTAATTCCAGGTCAAGACTTTCTTATTCCACAACCAGGTAGCTTTAATCCCGGTACTGGATTTCCAATTAATATATTAAATGAAATTTACAATGCAGTTGATTTATATTTAACAACTGCATGGGGAGAAGGTTGGGGACTAACTGTAACTGAGGCTATGTGCTGCCATCTACCAGTTGTGGCTCCAGCCAACACTTCCCTCATTGAAATCTTAGATAATGGCACCAGGGGCTATTTAGCCCCCTCTGGTGACACCCCTAGCCATTGGGTAGTACAAGGACCGAATGACCTCAATCGAATGAGGCCACTGGTTAATGTTGAGAAAACAGCAGATATAATTATGGATATTATGGATGATTATGATGAAGCTCTATTGAGAGCAGATGAAGCATACAAGTGGGCTTCTAACTTAACATGGCAGTCAATTATGCCTCAGTGGAACGAAGTATTTAAGAAGGCTTATAATCGAACTAAGGTTGCCGAAAATCTAGCCAATGCTAATAATGTTCAGCCTAACTTTATTCAATGGAAGAAGTAATAATGACTAAAAAGGTAGTCGACATTGTACTCTACAATCAGTTAAATGTCGATCTAGATAGTATGGAAGATGAACAACAATTATGCGAATGCGGTTGTGGAGATTATGCTAAGCCTGGTAATAAATACATTTATTGGCACTATCAACCTAAACGGCCTAAAGGAATCCCACATACAGAGGAAACTAAAAGAAAGATTTCAGAAGCAAAGAAGGGTAAACCCCTTTCTGAGGAAGCACATAAGAAACTGTTAGGGAGAATTCCTTGGAATAAAGGCATACCTCGTACTCAAGAAGTAAAAGATGCGATCTCAAAGAAGATTAAAGGTAAAAAACAACCTCCTCATTCTAACGAAGTAAAAAAAAGAATATCTGAAGCTCATAAAGGCAAAAAATTTAGCGACGAACATCGTGCTAGTATAAAGAAATCTTGGACTCCTGAGCGTAGAAAAAGACTTGGTGAAAAGAAGAAGCAAGAATGGCAAGAAGGAGTTTTTAATAACGTAAAAACAACATCTAGCTCTTATGAGTATAAAATAGCTCCTTCGATGGAAAAATTAGGATTTCAAAATACTCTTGAAGAAAATTATTGGGTAAATGGTAAAGACAAAAGAAGAAAAGTTCCAGACTTTTATAATAAAGATACTAAAGAAATTGTAGAGCTTTGGGGAACTTATTTTCATCGTCGTCAAATCCTTCCTGAAGGGCAAAGACATGAAACCGAAGAAGAGGTTATTGCCTGGTATGCTGAAGCAGGATGGAATTGCCGAATAGTTTGGATTGAAGAAGAATTCGACAACTACTATAATGAAATTTTAGAGAAAGTTAATAATCATGGCTAGGCGAATCTGTGACATTATTTTGTATAATGGAGAAAAGTTTTTATTAGATATTCGTCGAGAAATCCTTAAAGACGTTGTGGATCTATTTATCGTAAAGCAAGCTAATACCACATTCAGTGGGTTACCTCGTGAACTCTTTGTAGCGGATCAAGACAACACTGTGACGGAAGTTATTGAATTTCCAGAACATCTAGATACATGGGGCCGAGACAGATATCAGCGTGGCTATATTCTTGACTTAGACCAGTATGGCGTCGATGACGATTGGATTATACTAACTAGTGATTTGGATGAAGTACCAGACCCAAAGGCTCTAGCTTGGCTAAAGGATAATTTCGATAGTGATGAAATTTACTCGTTTGAGCAGACTATGTTTCAGTATTTTCTTAATGTAGTTAATACCTCAGAACCTTGGGCTGGCACTAGAGCATGTTCACTAGAAAACTATAAAAGGATTGATGGAGAAACATTGCGTCAGCGATACATGACTAACGTTCTGCCTAATGCAGGATGGCATTGGTCATTCTTAGGTGGCAAAGAAATGGTCGAAAGAAAGATCCAATCTTATGCTCACCAAGAGTATAATAACGAGTTTATTATTAAAGATATCCATCGTAAGATGAATGAAAATAAAGATGTTTTTGAACGAGGCTTTGTATTAAGGACTGTTGCTATTGATGACAGTTTTCCAGAATATATTCGCAACAATACCGATAAGTTATCTAAATATATTAAGAAGGTATAATAATGACTGAAGAAGAAATTAAAAGTAAACAAGAAGAAACTTTAAATAATCTAAAGAAGTATAATAAAGAACGTAAGACTGAGATAGTTGATGATAAGCCCGAAACGAGGGAGCAACGCCGAGATAGGTTGGCTATTGAACGAGGGGCTATCGAACGACGCGACAATGATGAACCATCTGAATACACAGACATTGAAGTTGACGCTCCGGAATCAGAGTGGATTGAAGAGCAATTTGGTCAATTACCAGAACCAATAACTGAGATGACTGGTGACTCTGTTAATCCAATCATGGAGAGACAAAACGTTCACAATATGATTTGTGAATATTGTGGTAATTATACGTATCAAGGTCAACTACATGGTCCAGGTTATTGTAAAGAGAAAGTTCAATACGAGCAATAAAAGATGACTCTAGATCAAGCAATCTATATAATCCTATCGGCTGCTCAAATAGATGTTATCGACAGTAACATTGCTGCCTTTAAGAATTTTTCTGCTAATAGTATGTGGTGTAAGTCAGTTATAAGATTAGCATCTGGCTATACTGGAATGAGCAACAACCCATTGGTTCAAGAGGCTATAATGGTTCTTCAAGCTAATGGTATCGGCGTTGATGTTGGTAATCCACCTTTATAGGTGATATAATAGTTCTGTCAACCGTATGCAAAGGGATAGCAAGGCGGGTAGTCCCCGCATGTTTGTGAGTTAGAACCTCACCGGTTGATACCTTCAAGTAGTACCCAATTAGTAGAAAGGCAGTATAATAGTATCATGTCACGTACTTATTCAGTTGATGATTCGCTCCCAGAATTTGAAGCAGAAGATGCTGCACTTAGCGCACTCTTATTTGAGGTGTCTAGGAAAGCTCCTGTTCATCAGATTTATCACTATAAAAAGGATGTTACCTTCAATAAAAATGTCTTAAAAGAAGGTGGTAAATTATTAGCTTCAACTAAATCCCCTGGAAGTCCTAGATCTAAAGAAGCAGAGTTATGGCTGTACAAAAATGTATATATGTATATACGTACATTTAAAGGTAATACAATCAGCGTTACCTTTATCAATAATGAAGATGATAACGGAGAGAGTGTAAAATCAGTATTTGAAGAGTTCGAAGAAATATCTAAGCCTATAGAACCGGCAACAGCAAATTCTGTTAAGGTTAAGTTTTGGAGTTTAGCTAGTTATGGTCCAAAGTATGATTCCAAATTTCTGGAACTTCCAACTTGGGAAGACATAACGAAGAACTATGCTGAATCATCTCATGATGCACTTCAAGATTTAATGAAATTAGATTCATCTTCCTTAAGTGAGGGTGGTAAAATAATTTTGCTTCATGGACCTGCTGGTACTGGTAAAACGACTCTGATTAGGGCTCTTATAAGAGAATGGAAGGATTGGTGCGATGTTGAATACATTATTGATCCAGAAGTTATCTTAAATAGTTCTAATTATCTAACTCAAGTTGTTCTTGGGAATGATTCTGATGATGATGAAGATTTTGAAGACATACTCAATGCTATGGGTCTGAATTCTACGAAACCTGATGATAAAACACCAACATCTAAGTTTAGACTATTAATTTTTGAAGATACTGAAGATTTAATTGCCTCTGATGATAAAGGTTCAGTAAGTCCTTCAGTTTCGAGACTCTTGAATATAGGAGATGGTCTACTTGGTCAAGGACTGAAGATATTGATCCTAATTACAACAAATGTTAAATTAGACAAGTTGCACCCAGCACTAGTTAGACCTGGAAGAACTTTGGCTAAAATTCATGTTCCCAAGCTTTCTCAAGAAGAGGCAACACAATGGCTTGGAAGTAATTTTAATGAAGCAACCTTAGCTGAGTTGTATGAAGAAAAGAGTAGTAAACAAATCGTTGCAGAAAAGAAGGAATTTGAAATTCCTGGAACTTATCTTTAAAGGAGATAAAATGACAGTATATAAGTTAACAGTAAATCTGGATGCTACATTAGCCGTCCAGAATCCGAATGGTTCATTCAACTATTTCAAACCGTCTATCGGGGCAGAATTTTATACCGATTCGACAGAAGATCTAAAAAGTTTGAATCAAAAATTTGGAGAGCTTTACGTAGAGGTAATTGGACCTAATTTTAAAGCAGTTGTTGAAGAGTTCTTGGTTAATTCTGAGGATGAACCAGAAGGTAATGAAAAATCTGTATGTAGTTGTGATACTGCTGATTCTTGTGCTTGTAAGCCACTAGAAATTGGAGAGAAGCCTGAATTAGAAGATTTAGAGCGGGCTAAAACTATTTATCACCAAGGACCTCAAGCATTGAATAATACTGACGAAGAAGGTTTACCTAAAGAGGAGTGGGAATAATGGCTTATAATGATACACATAAGCAAGCTCTTGCAAAAAAAATATGGACACCAGTACAGTAAACCAATAAACATAGAACCTAGTGTTAGTGCAGAAATGCAAAATAAGATTGAACATTTAGTTCTTGCATTAGGACAAATGACAGGAACTATACTTAAACATAAATTAGATATTGAAGATGAAGCATATGAAGTAATAATGGATGAATTAAGTGAAATTACTAATAATGTAATGAGTAAACTATGAGTACACTCGAAGAACGACAAGCTAAACGCGATGCAGACAACGAAAAGTGGTTACAAAGGCAACAACAAGAAGAAAAAGAACGATTAGCAAGACCATTAGTTGAACGACTACGGGATTGTGGTCCATTCCTAGCTAGTGATGGTTATATGGCATTAGCAGTTGGTAGTTATAAAGATGCTCATGAAGCAGCAGATAGAATTGAAGAGTTAGAACGACAACTAAAGGAGAAAGAATGAAATTACGTACAATGCAGTTTTGGAGAAATTGTGGAGTATCAATAATGTTTTTTGGAGTATTATACTACTTTCTATTCCACATTGGTAGTGAATTAGTAATAGCAGTATGTGGATTTGCATTATTTTTAGTTATGAATGAAATAATTATACAGAAGAAAAAAGCAAATAATCGTTTTAATAATAGTTCGAGAGGAAATTAAATGCAAAGATTTACTTATAAAGTAATAGTAGATGTACCCGATGATGCTTTGCGTCCAAATAATGAAGATATTGTTTCAACATGGGAATATGAACTTGACGAGAATGGCCATCTGTCGCCAGAAACACTTGCTCGTATTGTTATGTCAGAACGTCTAGGACCAGATGAAGACTACGGATTTAACTATAGAGTGGACTGGGATGGTCCTCTTGATCCCCATATATAAAGGAAGTGATATGAGTGTAAGAGTCGGATGTCCATGGTGTGAAAGTATGGAGAAGCCTGAAATCATACGAACTCTAAATGAATTTGGACGAAAAGTTACCAGTTATATTTGTAGTATGTGTAAGAACCCCTACGAAGTAGTTGGTGATAAATCCTATCAGTTGCCGAGTAAAGAAGTAGAATAATGACTGAAGATAAAGTTTGGATTTCGATTTGTTCAGTACATCATGTTAAAAACTATGATTGTTCAACGTGTAAAAGTGGACACTGGATATCCCAGAAAGAACTTGATGAAGAACAAGAACTCTTTACTAATGATTATCCTGAATGGTTTAAACAACATAATAATGGAAAAGAACCCGATGAGAACGCTTTAGAAATATGGCGTTTTATAACAGGGAAGGAGTAATAATGAAATTGCATACTTTAAATAGAGAATACTGTCTTTGTGATAGGCATTCTCGTAAATTTAAAAAAGAATTAACTAAATGGAGCGAAAAGTTATTGAAAGCACTTGATAGAGAGGAGATAAAATATATAGAGGAGATAAAATATATAGAGGAGATAAAATAATGAATAAAAGAATACCAACACGTTTATATTCACAGTTTAATAAAGCAACTATTCTTAAAGCTATTAAAGAAGGTTTGATTGCAGTTAAGGTTAATTCTAATAATAATTTTCACTTACTTAATTATACTGATAGAGCTCAGTATTCTAAAGTGTGGAATAAAGAAATTAAAGCCTCTCGTGGACTAATTATTTCAGAAAGTCCTGATAATGATCCATATATTATAGCTCGTCCATTTCCTAAATTTGCTAATATGTCTGAACATCAAGAAGGTTCAACTATGGGGCCACTACCTATTGGATTAGATGTAGAAATAACCGAAAAAGTAGATGGCTCATTAGTAATTATGTACTTTGATAATGAGGGAGTGCAATTTGCAACAAGAGGTTCATTTGAATCTGAGCAAGCAAAGATGGCAAAACTATGGTTATTAAATAATAACTATATGGATCTTATTGATTTAGAAAATATAGGTGAAATAACAGTTTTATTTGAATATGTTGCTCCATGGAATAGAATAGTAATTCCATATGACAAAGAAGAACTTATTTATCTTGGAGCAATTGATATTGCAACAGGTGCAGATGTTGAAGTGCAATATAATGGTCGTAAAGCTTTAAAGTTTGAAGGGCTCAATGATCTTGAAAAATTGAATGAAGTAATCAGTAAAGATGGAGAAGTTGAATTTGAAGGATATGTAGTTAGGTTTATTCCTGAAGTATTAACTGAACCCTCTACTAGAGTTAAAGCTAAATTCTCTGAATATGTGAGGTTACATAAACTGGCAACAGGATTATCTACAGTAACTATTTGGGAGGCATTATCTGCCGGTATGTCATTAGATGAATTGATTCAAGATCTACCTGATGAACTACATGATTTTATAAAAGAGATAGTTAATGGACTAACACAAAAACACCAAAAAATTTGTGATGCTGCAAAAAATCTAGCTGCTAAACAAGAAGGTAAGTCTCGAAAAGATGCTGCGCTTGATATTATGAGTCATCCTGAAATTTCATCTGCTTTAGTATTTTTTCTATTAGATAATAAACCAATAGATAATAAAGCTTGGACTTTATTAAAACCTGAATTGAGATATCCATGACTGATATAGTTCAATATCCAGATCCATCTCTTAATGTTCCAGTACCAGAATTACACATAGACGAATTCGGTGGTTTACCACATGTTCATCAAACACTAACAGAAGTGATGCAAGAATATAATGCAGTAGGTATTGCTGCTAATCAATTAGGCCAAAACGTTAGAGCCTGTCTAGTAGGAGATAATTTCTTAGTTAATCCTACTATTATTGATCAACGAGGAAGTATTACCTACGCATTAGAAGGCTGTCTTTCTATCGAATACGGTAAGAAAGGCTACATACGCCCTTCTATTGAAGAAGTAGTTATATCCTATCAGGATATTGAAGGCAATGAACATCATGAAATATTCCATGATTTTGAAGCAAGAGTAGCTTTACATGAAATTAGACATTTAGATGGTAAACTAATTAATGAAGGAAAAGAAAATGAATAATATTTATGAATATGCTCGCCTTAAAGATGGCGTTATAATTCGACCAGATGATCCGGTTCATTCACGATGTTCTTCTTGTTGGGGAGATCCTGGTAATGAAATTGTACTTGAAAATTTTATGATAGATAAACTTATAAATACATTAGAAGTAATTAAAAAGGAAAATAATGAGAACTCCTAGACAGTGGTATCGTAAACGACAGTTAATACTCTGTGATTATTGTGGACATGCTAAGTATAAGCATCCTTCATATAATCCCCATGGTAAGTGTGGTTATTATAACTTTAGTAATAAAATATTTAAACGAGCCGATCTTTGGGGATATTGTACTTGTCGAGCATTTCTAATGCCAAAAAAGAACGAAAGGAAGTATTTAGGAGAATGAATAAAGATAACTGTAAAGTTGGACAAAGGGTTACATACTTTCCTAATAAAGAATTAGATGAAGTAGAATTTGGTGTTGTTACTGAATTACGTCCTTCATGGGCTATGGTATTATATAAAGGTGATACTATTTCAAAAGCTACCTATTACACAGATCTAGAAGGAGAGCCAAAAACTTTGGCTCCAGTTGGAAAGAAGATAAATTAATATGAGTCATTATCAAAGATACTTTATTTGGTTAATAAGCTGTGGTGGTCTCGGGTTCCTGCTTGAAGGAATAAACAGTAAAAAGCCTAATTTAGTCGCAGAATATATTGCACTAGGAATAACGTGGATATGTGGATGTATACTGTATTTTACAAAATATACAGATAGATAAAGGAGATACAAATGAGTAAAAATAACGATCAAGTATTTGATGCTGCAGCGATTGAACAGTTACAAAAAGATTATGAATCAGCTATTGAAAATTGGGATGGAAAAATCGAAGTTTTACCAACTAGAGCTTCTGTTAAGAGACAGTTTGTGAATCTAGATATAGATACTATGGTTGAAGTTCAAGAAGCAATCGATAATTTGGATGATCAACTAGGATTTACTGATACACACATTAGACATTTATCTCAATTTGAAATAGACACTCTAGTTGAAGAGTTACTGGCAGTTCGTAAGGTAAATGATATTTTATCATCACGAGAAGAGACTCTTAAAACATTTGCCAAAGATATAATCTCTCTAGATCAAATCGAACCAGATAGAACTTCCGGCGAACTAGTTAGTCAGAAGCATAAACTTAAGATTTCTAAAGAAATTAGGGGTGGAAAACTCACCATCGATATAGATCGTCTTAAGAAGAGATTAACTGGCGATCAATTTAGTAGTGTAACTAATGTTATTACTACTACGGTTGAAACAACAACTCCTGATGGTAAAATGGATGAAGTTATTACTACTACCTATGAAGTAAATGAGAAGTTTCTCGAAGCAGAGATGGTAAAGGGAAATATTCTTAGTGAAGATGTATTCCTAAGTTCTGTTGAATCTAAGAGAACAAGTGCTATATATATTAGAGATTTGGAGAATTAAATGATAGAACCGTTGAAATGGAAAATTGAAAAGAGTTATTGGGGAGGAAGCGATACTGCTGAATACGCATGGGCTGACGTTCCGCAAGACCTTCACTGGATGGCAGATAAGCATCGGCTGTATCTTTTCGATAATGAATACGACCGTACTTGGTGTATTTCATCAGTTGATGGTCGCACTCAGGAAGATACTAAGATACTTGCTGAAACACTGAATGCAGTTTTGAAACTGGAAGAAAAACACTAGTTTTGAATAGTAGAAAATATCGTCAGATATATGGTAATCAAGATACGGATACTCCACCAACTACTGGTGGAGGATTTCTTGCTGCCCCTAAATATGATGGCCTCTACTCTGATGATCCTAATACTAATCCATTAAATCCTAACTGTAATAAGTATCCCAATAATTGGGTCCTATTCTTAGATGAAATAGAAAAAACTCCCTATAGTCAAGATGACTTAGAGAATCTACCTAGGTTTAGTGCATATATGGCTGCACAGTTCTTTGATTTATCTTATGCTGCATTTATGGCTCACCATTACCGTAAGAATTTTAACTACAGTGATGGTAGTTCTATTGAACCACTAAGAGTAGGCAAATCATTCGCTAGAATGTACTGCATTGCTGATTTTCGAGAAATGGCTGCAAGTCTTCACAGAAAAAATATCATCGACAACTCTCAGCATGCTATACTGACTCTAAGGTTTGATTCATTTTCTACCCTAGTCCATAAAAAGACGTGGTATGTCTTGAATAAGAAAGAGAAAGCTGCTAGGATAGACAATAGCAAGAAGCCGTGGGCTCATGAAGTACCATTAGTGAAGCCTAGAAAGTCAACTAAGAAGAAGGTTAAGAAGAGTGATCCATTTAGCAAATACAGACCCCATTGGGACCACCGAGGAGAAGAGTAATGAGAGTGAGTAACTTGGAAGTTAAAGAATGTCAAATCTGTCATGTTCCTATTATGAAGTCATATGGGAAATGGATACATTGGGGCTGGCAAGGTAGAGATGAAAATCTCTATTGTGATAATAGTTTTACAACGGTAGCCACTCCAGAAGATGAGGCAGAATAATGAGTGAACAAAAAAAATGTGATGCCTGCGATAAAACTCTTAACGCAAATAATGAACTGTCATTTGTTCTTACTTCGGGTTATGGGGACGACCACTACGATTTCTGTGGATTCCCTTGTTTGACTGATTATTGCACTGAACACGATAAGAACTATCAACGTCACGGCAGTCAGGGACGTGATAAATGGATGAAAACTGGAACGCAGCATATTCCCCATAAACATCAGGGTGAGAAGGGCAATGGATGTCAAGTATGCGGTTGGGTTTCTGGACACGGACTTCATTCAGATGATCTAAAGTATAGGAAATTAATGCAAAAATCCGCAGTAAGGCGCTATAAAGAGGATGTTAAAAGTGGGAAAAGGAATAAATAATGAACGCAGATAAACCAGTAATTGAAGAAACAGAAAGTAAATTGGAACCCTTACCAGAGGTGAAGGATAATGCCGAAAAAAAGAAGGTTGTCTCAAAAACCGCAAAAAAGTGGAAATGTGCAGAGTGTGAGTTCGTTTACATATCTCCCATCCCCGTATCTGCTGTTGAACATAAATGCCATGCGACACCAGTACCAGGCAAAAGGGCCAAAGGAATGTTACCTGCAGAACAGTAAATATTAGCTAATTTGACAAAGTAACATAAATGTTATATACTATATATTAACTATTAAAAAGCTATTAATTCTAGATGGCACTTCATTGTTGCTGAGAGCCTACACGTCATTACGTGTACATGATCTTCGTAACTCCAAAAACGAACCAACTTGGGGTGTTTATGGTTTTCTAAATACTATAAGTTATTTAACTAAACGCTTAGAACCAACTCATATGATTGTAGCCTTTGATAAAGGTAGATCTCAAAAACGAAGGGATTTATATCCAGAATATAAAGCTAATCGTGAACGTAGACGACAACAAAAATTAAAAGATAATTTAAAGAACGATCCAGATTATCCAGATGAGTTTTCTCCTCAAAGAGATATGGTATATTCTTTGATGGATGCTGCAAATATATGCCAAAGGATGTTCAGTGGTGTAGAAGCAGATGATATAATTGCAAAAATCTCAATTGATTTTGCAGATGAGTTCGATGAAGTAATAATAGTTTCTTTGGATCATGATATGTTACAACTTATACGACCCAATGTTACAGTTTTGAAACCTTCTTTGGGTCTTAGTAAAAATATTAAAGAAGAGATAATTGATTATGATGCTGTTATTAGTAAATATAATTTAACTCCAGAACAATTACCAGAATTATGGAGTTTAATGGGCGATAAATCAGACGGAATTGCTGGTGCTAAAAATATTGGACCAGTTAAAGCTGCTGGTTTAATGGAAACCTATGGTTCACTTGATAATGTATTAGCTAATGATGAGTATATAAAAACTCAAAAGAATAGTGTTGAGCTAGCTTATAAACTAATCAAACTAGATAACCAAGAGGAGTTCCCATCGGTTAGTATGGAAGATCTAAAGTTTGATCCTACTATGCCTGATGACTTTAAGGCTCCCCAGTTCAAAGAGTTATTAAATCAATTAGAGTTTCATACAATATTACAGGATTGGCAAAATTTGCTGTTATGGTACAAATTTAATATTGGTAAGAGACTTCAATGAAAATCGATAAAATAAATAGTATACTAAATAATACAAAAGAGTATATCAAAAATCCAGACAAATTTAATTTTGGTGATATAGCCTTAGATCTCTATGATTTACATCGTTTACATAATAAGAACTATAAAAAATATTCTATTGGTAAATTAGATGATTGGCGTAAAATACCATTAGTACCTTCTTATGAGTTTTCTAAGAGAAAATTGCAGTTAAATAACTTTAATGGGTTTGATCCTACTAATGAAATTGAATTCATTTCACAGAGTAATAAACCAAAGCATCATGTGTTAAGAGATACTGAATTTCTTAGAGCATCAATAACTAGTAATTTTAATTTTAGTGTAATAAGTATTAGTAATTCTAATAGAATTGTTTTTCTCGATGATAAAAAACCTAATTCTCTCTTATCATATATCTGGGAATATTTATTCTTAATATATGGTTCTCGTGGAATCTATGAGACTGTAAATCCAACTGATCCTAAGGCGGTAGAAGCATTTACATCTTCTAAGAGTTTAATATCAGATGAACCACTAATGATTGTAGGTACACCAAATCAATTTTATCAATTTAAGTTAACACTAGATACTTTAACTTCTAATCCTATTATAGATATAACTTCTGGTACATCAATGATTCTTCAATTTGGGGATTACTATGAGTTATCAAAGATGGATTTAACTCTTTTTGAATTAAATGATTGGCTAAAAAAATACTTCAATACTCCTACAAATGATGTAATTCAGATATACTATAATACTGAACTATCAAGTCAATTATTTAGATGGGGAGATAATCTCACATATTATGTGCCACCTACTATTTCTGTACGAGTACTAGATCCCACTACAGGAGAAGAATGTGAACCTGGAGTTGAAGGTAATTTAGCTTTTATTGATATAGCTAATGTATGGAGTTGTCCATTCATAATTAGTGATGATTTAGGCATTCAGTATAGTAATAGCACAGTACAAATAACCAGACGATCTGATGAAATAATCAAAACTGGTATTAAGCCAAAGTAAGATTAATATGAATAATAATTATTATATTAATAATGATAATAATCTTTCATCAATTTTAAGTCAATTTGGTGAATTTTTAGAAAGTGATTATGAACGATTAATTAGTAATAGTTTTATACCACCTTACTTTAATCAGCATAATAATAAAACCAAACGAAAAATAGTACTAATAGGATCAGATGGTACACCACTAACAATTTCTAAAAGTGTATTTTTGGCACTGCAACTTAGTGGTGCAGATACTATAGACATAAAGCCATCATCATTGGATGAAGCTTTAATTATAGAAAATATTATTAAAAATCATAATACTTATGAAATTAAAACTAGTGTACACATAGGCACTGATCAAGAAGTAGAGTTATCTTCTAGTTGGAGAAATACAATTGATAATGCAACAGATATTATAGTTTTTGGTAATTATGAAACTATAGAATATTATAAGACATTAGCAACTAAGCATCGTAGAATTCACACTCATGAAGATAAACTATCCTTTGGAGTAGTCAATAGTAACTCTATAACAGATACATTAATTGATAACATTTGTTTTGATTTCTTCAATTTTTATGGGCTTGGTTCATTATCTCCTAAATTCTATATATTTATTGGGGAACCAAATCAAGAAATTCTAACTAAAATTAGTGATATATACAGTTCAGTCTATGGAGAACAAATAGAAGAATTTCGATCAAAACTAAATTTTGTACAGCAAGCAAATCTAATACGATTTATTACTAAAGAAAAAATATCTCGTTATCTTCATGTTATAAAAGGTGTTAACTCTTTTCAAATCAATAATCTTTACGGAGATATAAGAATATATATAGCAAAGTCTATAAATGATGCTAACGAACTAATCAGCATGTTAAGAAATGACACTTCGACAATTGCTGTAGATCCATGTGATCAAGAGGTAGTTTCTATGGTAGAATTTAACATGCCCAGTAGAATTTGCAATATTGGTTCAATGCATTCCCTAGATTTTTGGGACTCTGTAGATGAGCAATCGGATTTTGATATCTTTAATGATATGTAAAGGAGTAAAATGTTTAGATTATTAGTTGCCGGTGGAAGAGATTTTTACGCTTATAGATTTATTGAACAGACATTAACTGAATGGTTCGTTAACGAGTGGAGTGAAGAACAAGAAACTTGGGAAGAAACGGATGCAGGAATAACTGTTGTTCATGGAGATGCCGGTGGGGTTGATCGAATAGCTGCAATGTGGGCTACATATAATAACTTTACAGTAGAACCGCATCCGGCTAACTGGTCTAAGTACGGTAAGGCTGGGGGCAATGTACGTAATGAAGAAATGATCAAATCAGGAATTGATTACGCTATACTATTCCCTGGAGGGTATGGAACTAAGAACATGAAAGGCCATTTAATCCAAGCAAAAATAGATTTTCGAGAGGCCGGGGTACTTGACTCCGATGATGAAGTAGTGTATACTAAATAATAAGAGATTAGTAGTACGAGGAGAAGTATTAAATGAGTGCTGACGTAGCAGAAGCTACATACGATTACAAGAAGCTATTCCATATGGCATGTGGCTATATAAGTGAACTAGAAAGTTGGGCCGATAAAGATCCAATGGAAGTAGTTAATTTCTTTCTAACAAATTACATTGATCTTGAATGTCAAGATTAGTTTTTAACAAGTAAAGGAAAATATGTCAGAAACAGTAACAACAGCAACAATGGGAATTCATCAAAGATTAGCTCAAGAATCGGAAGATATGTTCGAAAGAAATCTTTCTCTTTGGGCTATGAAGCGACAAAAAATTCAGATCATTGCAGATGGTTATGCTATCTCAGGTTTTTTAGCTGGATTGGATGAATATTGGGTACAGGTATGGGGAGCTGAAAATGATGGGGATGTAGAACATGATTATTCTTTTCATCTAATCTCTAAAGAGAGCATTACATTAATTTCACCAACAGGTACATCAATCAAGGATTTGAACAAGGATGAGGCAGAGGAAATAGAAAACAAAGTTAAAAACTTTGCTAATGTTTCTTACGCTTTCAATAAGTCACTTAAAGAAGATAGGGAAAATAAGAATGCCAGAATCATGGGAGATACAGAACGATAATAGTGACAATGAAAAAGCCGAACCTACCATTGTTGAAACCTCTACTGAACGTAAATTAGATTTAACAAAACCTAGAGATCTCTTAGTATATTTTGCAAAGAGATTTGAAGAAACACATAATATCCCTTACATTATCGAGTGGGATAAAGAGACTTCTTGTATCAAAGGTTTTATGGCTCGATATGGAGTAGATGCACCTGAAATAATTGATGTCCTGTTTGATAAGTTCAAGGGTAATATTAATGGTAATATTATTACAGCTACTGGATTTTCAAAGGGAGCTAAGTGGATACAGGACATTTTATTTAATGCACTGTGGGAAGAACGCAATAAAAAGAATAAGCCATCAACGGCTACTGGAACTTTAGACGGAGAAGATTTTGTTAATCTCATGGGAAAATGATTATAAGGATTTAACTTACGAGTTCTTATCAGATAATGTAATAGAATTTCTATCACACAGGAATCCTAATTTATCTAAATTCGCTAAACGTGGTTGTCCTACGTGCGATGGTCCAAAGTCTGATAACTGCTGTGGAGAATGCAAACAACAACTTCAACTTTATAAACACTATCTAAACGCTGGTATAGGTCAAACCTATCAAAGACTCGACTGGTCTGACTATCATGGTGACCCAAAAGCGTTAGCAGTAGCAGAGACTTATTTGAATCAACATAAGGCTATGGTAAAAAATGGTATTGGTATTTTGTATTATGGTTCATGGGGAACTGGTAAGACTCTATTGGCTGCTCTAACGGCAAAAGAGTTAGTTAAATTAGGTTACTCTGTATACTTTGCTACATTCACTCAGATGATTGATGAGTTCACTAGAGGTTGGGGTAACAATACCGATCGAGATAGATTTGAAGATAACGTCATTAAAGCAGATGTATTCATTCTTGATGATGTTGGGAAAGAATTTATAGCCAAATCAAATCTTTCCGAGGCAACTTTTGACCATGTTCTTCGTCAAAGAGCTTTGGACAGTCGATCAACGTTTATGACAACAAATCTTACCAAAGATGAGTTGAATGAAGGCTACGGATCTGCTATATTCTCTCTATTGAAAGAACGAATGATTCTGAAAGAGACCATCGGTGTTGACTACCGAGAGCAGGCGAGAACAAGAGTTCTAGCTGAAATTAAAGAACAAAAAATTAGAAAAATATATTAAACAAACGAAAGAAGGAAGTCATGAGTGAGTTAATTGAGAAAAGTGTTGCAATAGCAGCGCTAAAACTATTTAAGAAGATGGAAATGCCTTCTTCGAAATTTGATGATTCACCGTTTGGTAAGGTAGTTCTAGAAGTTCTCGATGGTGAACACAAAGATACGATTAATGATTGTATTATGATACTAGAAGCAATTCCCGTCGTCGATCACAATGATCTATAACAGTTAAACGGAGTTTAAACTTAATGGATTTAGAATATACAGCAATTAGGAATTTTGTCAATATTAACGACCTACAGTATCTGTGGGATAAAGGTGTAAGATCTGAGCATTTTTTCGATAATTCTATTAGAGAAATATACAAATTTGCTTTAGATTACTTAATTAAATCAGAATTTAAAACAGCACCAACTGAAAATCTTTTGAAAATAAAGTTTGAAAGTTATTTTAATACTACTGGATGGCCTGATGAAGAATATCTGGTTCATATTATTACTAATGATCTGTTAGAGAAATATCGTAGAGCCAACGTACAAAAAATTCTTTTGGAATCAGCTGATGCTTTAGATGATGATCCAGAAAAAGCAATTAATATTGCTATATCAAGATTATCTAAAGTTCAAGAAGATACTTCAACTAGAGAACGTATTGAAGTATATAAAGATAGATTCCAACATAGAGTAGATGAGTATATTGATTCTACAATTGATTTAGAAAAATCAAAAAAACGTAAGGGCATTTATTTCGGTTGGGATCTAATTAATGACCAACTATATGGTATTCATCCAGGGGAACTAGCAGTAATTGTTGGTTACACTGGAATTGGTAAATCCTTAACTGGTGCAAAGTTAGCTCTAGAAGCTGCTCGCCGTGGTACAAAAGTTTATCTGTTGAATCTTGAGCTCGATAAAGAGCTGGAACTAAAGCGGTTGGACTGTCTAGTAAGTGGTGTTAGTTTTTCCAAATATGAAAGAGGAGAGCTAAACTCTCTAGAGTTAGAGCAACTTAAAAGTGCTCGGACAGAGATTGAATCATTTGGTGATAACCTACTTATCGATACTCCTTCTCATGCATCTGAACGAACCGTACAAGATCTATATAGTAGAGCAAAACTTTGGGGTGCAGAATTAGTAATAGGTGACCAGTTAAGTTGGTTAACCCCAGAGGGTAGTTATAGAGGCAACAATAATGCCCAGACAGCACAGATGGGTGAACTCATCGTTGATATCACTAGAATTAATAAGGAAATGAATCTAGCAAGTATTTGGCTCGTTCAATTCAACAGAGATTCACAAAATAAGAAGAATCAACGTGGTGGACTGCAGCATATTGCTTTGTCTTCACAGATTGAACAAAATGTTAGTATGGCTATAGGTATTTCTGCCACTCAAGAAATGATGAAACAAGAAGTTAAAGTATTTGAAATTCTAAAATCTAGACGAAGTAGTTTAAAATCTTATCTAATGGAGTATGTCATGGACGACAAATCATCTATTGAAGTAATTAAAGAATTAGATCTGGATGCAGATACAGTTGGAGATACGGTGGGAGATTAATAAATATGAATAATTATTTAAATGATGTATTCCCAGGTTTAGATGTTGAAAATCTATTAGAAGATCTATTGGGTGCCAAAAATCTACAGATTAATAATAATGAGATTTTACACTCTTGTACACTAAATTTTGGGCTTCATGCTCATGGTGATCAAAATCCTTCTGCAAGTCTGAATAAAGATACACTTTTATTCAATTGTTTTACCTGCGGTGGTGGAACAATTATATGGCTTGTTCAAAATGTTCTAGATCTTTCTAAAAATGATGCTATTAACAAGATTAAAAACTATTCGGAAGCATTACAACCAATTCCGGTTGAACAATTTATAGTTAAATTAGATAAATTATTAAAAGATAAAGGTTTACCAAAAGAACTATTAATTCCACGATATTCAGAGAGAATCTTAGATGAATGGATTCAACCATCTGAGTATTTATTAGAGCGTGGAGTTTCATATGAGGTTCAAAAAGAAATGAAAACTGGTATATTAGATCCAGGATATGAACGAGATAAATCTAAAGAAATCATAAAAGTACAACGTAATGTACTACCCCATTTTATTGATAATGATCTAGTAGGATGGGTATCAAGGAGATTAGATGATACCCAAAATGTGGCAAAATATAGAAATACGAGGGGTTTCCCTCGTAAGTATTCGTTGTATAATCTTAATAATATTGTTGATAATAATCACTGTTATGTTGTCGAAAGCCCAATGAGTGTTCTAGTGTTAAAGTCCAGAGGTATCAACGATGTAGTAGCCTCGTTCGGTGCATCTGTCTCAAAAGAACAATTAATCCTTTTAAGAAGATTTGATAATGTTAGCGTATTTTTCGATGGAGATAGTGCAGGACAAAATGGTTGTAATGTCATTTTAGACGGATTAAAGGATTATACGAGGGTAAGAGCTATAACTACCCCTGACGGAGAAGACCCAGCTTCATTAGATTTTATTCCGGAATCATTGGGATATTTAGAGTATAGTTTTGGCTACTATAAAAAGAGGTAAATAGGTGGTTAGAAAACATTCCGATGAGACTAAAAAGAAGATGTCTGAAGCCAAAAAAAAGGAAACCTCATCACTGTAAAATTCCCGGTGTTTCTCGCAGAACTAGAATAGTTGATATAGGGAGTACTTGGGAATGCAAGAAGTGTCGCAAAATATGGACAGTAACTTCTGTTACCCGACCTTTAGGTGATGGTAAAAACTATACGATGATTTGGGAAACCGATGCCGGACAACGAGTTACAATGCTCGATCCAATGTATACAGATGTTTAGATTTTCTAATAAGGTACTTGACAAACTAGTAATACTACGGTACTATTGAACTAGATGGTGAGCAAACCGCTCATCACACAATTCTCCAAATGGAGATAAAGATACTATCAAATATGATAGTTAAAAGAAAGGTAACAAAAATGTCACTTAAAAGAGGCATGGGTGTAGTAAACGATGCTATGGCAAAGTTGAACAACCAGAATAGAGATTATTCAAAAGGATTAACCACCAAGTTTCTCTCATGGGGAGATATCGAAGCAAAGGTGGTAAGGTTCCTTACTCCAGCAGACGATATCATCTTTGTAGATATCCACGAATTTGTCCAATCTCACGATGGCAAAAAGCGAAGCTATGTCTGTCGAGAAAACTTCGGTCAAGAGTGCGAACTGTGTGCTCGTCCTTTTGGTTCAAAGCAAACTCCAGAGACTATGCGCCGAGAAGTTGGTTATGGTGTTGTAGTTCTGCGAGAACCAAAGTTCACTAAGGATGAAGAGACAGGACGTAATGTTCGAGTCATGGCTGGTTCTGATGAGAATAGATATCCAGAACATCGAGATGCTATTGTCGAGTATGAACTAGACGGCAAAGATGCTAAGGCTCCATACGTAGCAATTATTAACCAGGGTATTCGCTTCTGGGGACAAATTGCTACCCATTCCAGTAGAATGGATGATCAGGGACTTAGTTTGCCTGACCGTGATTTTGAAATTATTCGTATGGGTAAGGGTACTCAAACTACTTACTCAGTTATTCCAGCTTATGGAAAAGCCATTGATGATCTTGGTAAGTACAATCAGTACCTTCCAGACATTGAGGGTCTTCTTAGGAGAATGGGCAGTCAGGAATATTATGACCGCTACCTTCATGGGATTGAGCCTGTAAAGGATGGACAAAAGCCTTCAAATACTACTTCAAATACTTCTTCTACGAGTTCTGTTTCCAACTCATGGGAAGATGACGATGAGTATGAGGATGATGTAACTATTGGTGAAGATACTTATGGAGAAAAACTTAAGTCTGAATTAAACGTTTAAATACAAATACAAAGAGAGAGTTCCCCAGGGGGTAAAATCCCTGGGGTTCTCATATCTCAATAAGGAGAATTATGACAGATACTAGATGGGGAGAACTTCGAGAAGATCTTCGCAAATGGGAAGATAAGCATTATGAAATCGATAATGTTGGAGAAGGATTTGTTTAATAAAGGTAAAGGAGTAGAAGATGTGGGCATCGCTGCACAATCATAGTGAATACAGCCCCTTGGATGGCATTTCTTATGTTGAAGATATCGTCAAGAGAGCAAAAGAATTAAACTATTCAGCAGTAGCTTTAACTGACCACGGTGAAGTTGGTGGTCATCTAGAACTCGAAAAATACGCAAAGCAATATGACATCAAACCAATCTATGGTATTGAAGCATATATGTGTGAAGACCGTTTTGATAGAGATAAAACTAAAAAGCGTGGACAATCAACTGGTCACATGGTTATTGTAGCCATGAACGATAAAGGTCTAGAAAATCTATGGGCTCTAAGTAGTTTGGCTTATTTAGAAGGTAAATATTATGATCCTAGAATTGACTGGGAACTTCTCGAAAAATATAATGAAGGACTAATAGTCGATGGCGGGTGTATGGGAGGTTGGATCGGTAAGGATATTCTAACTAATCCACAAGAGGCATTATTAAATGCATCGAGGTTACAGGCTATCTTTGGTGATCGATTCTATCTAGAACTGCATACATACCAGGATGAAACTCAAGAAAGATGGAATAAAGAATCTGTTGCATTAGCTAAGAGATTATCGATTCCATTAATAGTCGTTAATGATTCTCACTATACAAATCCAGATGACTGGTATTTACACGAATGCCTGACGGCTGTGCAGATGGGTAAAACCATGAATGACAGTACTAGGTTTCAATATGGAGAAAATCAACTCGGAATGCTTTCTGAACAAGAAAGTCGTCAACGCCTTAATTATCTACCAGATGATGTTGTAGATGAGGCCATTAAGAATACTGGATTAATAGCTGAAAAGTGTAATGCTAATATCCCTCGTCAACATGGTATGCCATTATTCTATAATGACAAAGAAATGGACGCTGAAGTTCTTCGAAGAAATATAGAGGTAGGTTTCAACCTTAAGATTAAACCTTATATTCCATCAGATGAAGTTGAACTATATTGGAACAGAATTCTGTATGAGACCGGTGTAATTATTGATCATGGTTTTCAAGGCTATTTTCTAATTGTTCAAGATATTATTGAATGGTCAAAAAATAATGACATTCTAATTGGGCCTGCACGAGGAAGTGTTGCTGGATCAATCGTTGCTAAAGCATTAGGAATTGTAGAAGTAGATGCAATCAAGCATGGTCTGTACTTTGAAAGGTTCCTCGATGTGGGAAGAGTATCATTACCAGATATCGACATTGATGTCCCTAAAGATCAAAGGTATCTCGTTAAAGAATATCTTGAAACGAAATACGGTAAAAATTCTGTAGCGAGTATTGGAAGTTTTAATACTATGGCTCATAAGCAGGCTATTAAAGATCTTTGTAGAGGATTAGATATCCCGATTGCTGATGCTAATAAGATGTCAAAAGTCATAAATGAAAATAACATTGATGGGGTACTATTAAAAGATCTAGAATGGCAACAAGTACTAGATCATTACTCTATGGAATTTGGTCCTTGGACTGTTAAATATCCAAAACTATTTGAGCTGTTGCCTAAAACAGTGGGACATCTGAGACATCATGGTGTTCATGCTGGAGGTATGGTTGTCAGCAAGGATAGTTTAATTGGTAAACTGCCATTGAGGTTTAAGGCAGAAAAGGGTGAAGAAGAAATCAGTACCCAGTTTGATATGCATGGTGTGGAAGATCTTGGATTTGTAAAGATTGACCTATTGGGTATCAGAACTCTCTCTACTCTTACTGAAACAATGAGACTTATCAAAGAACGTCATGGTGATGTTTTAGATCATTTCTATGATTGGTCAAATAATTGGGAAAAGTATTATGAGGATCAACAAGTTTGGGATGATATCTCTAGTGGTAATAATCTAGGGGTGTTCCAATTGGAAACCTCAAACTTATCTCGTCTTTCTAAGAGATTTAAGCCACAAAGTATTGATGAACTGGCTGCTCTGCTTTCCGTATGTCGTCCAGGTATTTCTAGAACTATTGATGAGAAAACCGGATTGAATTATCTTGAGTTATATCTTCAGAAGCGTGATAAAAAAGTTCCTGTAACTTATAAACATCCAAAATTAAAAGCAATACTTGGTGACACTTTAGGTACTCTGGTATATCAGGAACAGGCCATGAAGATAGCGGTAGAAATTGCTGGCTACTCCCTACAGGAAGCAGATAAACTACGTAAGATCATTGGTAAGTCTCAAGCAGATAAGATGAAAGACGAACGAACGAATTTCGTAACTAAATCTGTAGCGAACGGAACAAACGCCGATCTAGCGAATAGTATATTTGATGAGATGGAAAAGTTTGGACAATATGCTTTTAACCTGAGTCATGCCCTTGGTTATTCAATGATTACGTATTGGAGTGCCTATCTAAAGACGCACTATCCTCATGAGTATATGACAGCACTTTTTAGGACAAATCCAAAAATGGCTCCACTATATACAAAAGAAGCTAGGAGATTGGGTATCTCAGTATTGGGTCCAGATATTAATGAGTCTGGAGGAAAGTTTACTCTTACTAAGAGTAATTCAATTCGATATGGTTTAGAATCAATTAAGTTTATTTCTGGAGTTACTTCAGAAAAAATAGAACAGTTACAGCCATTTAGTTCTATGGGTGATTTTGTAGATAAAATAGAAAAATCTAAAACTAGAATTAATAAACGAGCAGTGTATTCAATGATATCTGTTGGTACATTCGATTCGTTAAGTGGGACCACAGCTAATTCTCTACTCGATTTCATTATAGCTAAGGAAGGTCTTGTAGCAGCATCTGATTATGAAAGGCCTCATAAAATTGAATGTGAACTATGTCATGGATCACTTTCAAAAATTAAGTGTCTAAAAGTAGAACTAAATCTTGATAATAGAGCATCTAATGAATTAGCAAACTTGGGTTCTCTAGTAAGTATTAATCCATTACAGGGTTACACAGATCTTATTAGAAAAGAGACAACCTTTGCTGGTGAAGATTATATGATAACCGGAGAGAAAGTCATTGTTGGTGGTCTATTATCTAGTATAAAACCATTAGTTACCAAGAAGGGCAAAAACCCTGGTCAAAAGATGGCACAGATTGTGTTGGATCTACCGGAGGATGACAGTCTGTTTATTGAAGAGACAGATGAAGATGGAGAAATCAGTAGTGTAAACACACTACAAATTGTAGTATTCCCATCTGTCTTCAAAATGGTTGAAGATAAATTAGAACAAGGAACTCCGGTTCTTATCAAAGTGGAAAAATTAAGTAGTGGCTTATCTCTCCAAAATATTTGGAGACTCGATCTGTTGAAAAATAATGGATAAGGTTGCCAAGTACCGTATAACTATAGTATACTAGGAGTAAGGAAAAATGAAGAACAGTCACTTTTGCGCGATTTGTCAAAGAACCTTTGGCAGTCCCAGTGCATTTATTAAAGATAGACAAGAGCATATCTCTAAAGGAGAGACAAAGAAACAAAATGGCAAATCAAAAACAACTACTAACTAAATTAATTGATGAAATTAATAAGGATTTCACTCCTAGAGGTTCCCATAAGCCAGTCGCATCATTGGGAGATGATTACGATTATGTAAAGGCTATTCCTACCTTTTCTCCTACCCTTGACTATATTCTTGGTATTGGTGGTTGGCCGGAGGGTAAACTAATCGAAATTTTTGGTAAAGAACATAGTGGTAAAAGTACTATGGCGGTTCTTGCTCTTAAAGACTGCTATGATTATTACAAGGGAGAGAGGTTAGTAGGCTACATTGATATCGAACATCGTTTCAACAAGGAATGGGCTGAAAAACTAGGGTTTGTTGTTGACCAAAATCTGATAGTTATCCAACCAGCTGATGCTGAATCAGGTACGGACATTATGACTAGAATGATTAAGTCCGATATGTTCTGTGCTATTGCGTGGGATTCCATTGGAGCTGCTGGTACTATTCACTCTCAACAAGAGCTAACCGATAAAAAAGATAAAATTGGTGGGAATGCCTCGGTAATGAAACGATGTGTTCAAACCAATGGTCCATTGGCTGATCTATTTGATGTGACCATATTTATGATTAATCAGTTGAGGGATGACATAACTGGTTACCACCAACTAGTTAGACCGGGAGGACACGCTGTAAAGCATCAAATGAGTGTGGTCTTGTATCTTCGACCAGGCACAGAGAAATATTTTGACAAGGTGAATGGTGAAGATTTGCAGGTAGGATTTCCCATTATGATTAAGACACTCAAGAATTCTTATGGTCCACCCCTAATTCAAGGATGGACAGATTTTTATAACCAGACAAGCCAGTACCTTGACCATGTTGGTATAGACTTCGATGGCGACCTCTATAGGATAAGTATTTTACTGGGTGTCGTAAAGAAGGCCGGATCATGGTTCTCTTGGAAAGAATTTAAGGAGCAAGGTGCTGACAAACTACTGAAGGTTGTGGTAGAATCTAATCGTAAGGAAGAGTTACTGGCAGATGTAAGGTCTGCTATCAAGCAAGGAAGGAAGAGAGATAGGGACATAGAAGAAGAATTAGACAGTGAATTTGGTAAGAAGCTTTTCGATGGGCCAGATATTAATGACCCCGATCTTTAAATAGTAACAACAAACAATATATATAAAGGATAAACAAAAATGAAGAATGCAACTAAGGATATTATTTTCCCTCAGGAACTAGTGGATGATTTGATGAAGTCATTCAGTGAAGATGAAGGCCAATTTACTAGATTGTCTAGTCCACTATCCAATGTCAACTTTAATGAGAGTGATGAGCAGAACTAAAAAGCAAATGATGTCTGATCGTCATGAGAACGATATAGCAAATTATTTCCCTAATCTCCGCAAGACTAGTGCTTCTGGAGCTAGGGATGAAAAAGGAGATTTACAACCTATATCTTCTCATGAAGAACAACTATTTTTGTTTGAATGTAAATCAACTCAAAGAGAATCTTTCTCTATAACAAAAAAGTTATGGAGAGAGGTTGAACAGATTGCTGGGGTTCGGAGTCACAAAATGATTCCGGCCCTGGCAATCAGGTTTTATGGACCAACAGAGTTCAAAACAAAATGGGGAGGCTATGTTAATCTAGACCCTCGTGATTTAGATATTGAAGAAGATTTAGTAGTAATTAGAAATAGTGACTTACTTAACTTAATCGAGAGGGCAAAATAATGAGTATCTGTTTTCATAAAATGCGTTTTGTTGAAGCATCTCCGACAGTAAACCAGAAGTTTACTATCACAAAACGCTGTATACGATGTGGAAAAACAAAAATCAAGAGTTATAGGTGGACACATGGATTTGAGGGTTTCTAATGAGTTTCTTAGACAGATCACTAGCCTCCTTTGCTAAGAAGGAAGTTATAATTCCTTTCCTGGAAGAGGCATTAATTAAAGATAACTCTTTTTTGGAAGAATACTCTATTCGTGTCATTAACAAAGAGCGAATATTCGACGGAATGTTTCACCCATCTAGTGATACTGAACTAGGAGAATACCAGCTTTACTATAAGTTCCATCCGAAGTTTCATGATCTTTTAGAGAATGAAAGATTATCTCCAACGTCAAAGCTAACGATGCAAATTGGTTCTGCACTTCATGCTGTAATAGAAAGTGTATTAGTCCAACTTGGATTTTGCAAAATGGATGATGTAGAAGTAAAATTCATTGACAAAAAACGAATGATCTCTGGAACAGTTGATATTCTAAAATTGCGTCTTCCAAATGGGGAAGAATACTTAGTCGATATCAAATCAACTAGTAGAAAACCTGAGGAAAGATATAATTATTCGATGCAACTAAGATTATATCAGGATCTATGCCCAGGCGCACCAGAGAAGATGATTCTTTTATACATTGAAAAAGCCTATCCTCATAATCTTTATGAGATTGTCGTAGAAAAAGATGATAAAGCACTTAATGATCTATATGACAGGTGGGATAGAGTGAAGGTAGCTATTAGTACTGGCGATACTAAAGAATTAAAGAGATGCTGTGGTGACAGAAGTGAGAAGAGATATATGACTTGTCCGGCTAGACATATTTGTAAGTTTTATAATGAGTAAAGAACCAGACGTTCCAGTACCAATGCCAAAATATTATGGCTCTCCTTATTGCCCATCATGTGGCTACAAATGTGGATGCTGCTGTCACTGTATATGTCAAACTCCGTGTCCTGAACCAGATATTGAAGAAGATGGCATTGCATGGTGTCCTCACGATTGTCACGGAGGTCATGAACCTTGGGATTGCGAAGCATGGGCAACTCGGTATACATGGGCTAAAGCAAAATCTGAAAGGCTGGCCTCTCAATGAATAAACGTCAAGTAATATTTGCTTTAGATCCTGGATCAGTCAATATTGGTGGTGCTATTGTCATCAATGGAGAGCCCAAAAAGTTATTTACTGTAAAAGGAATTCCTTCTAGGACTAAAGAAAATAAAGGTTCTTTCAATGGAGATATGGATACTTTAATTCAAGAGATATTACCACAGTTTGAAGACATTATTACTAAGAATAAAGTAACTCATATAGTATGGGAAACACCTCCTGGTTTTGGGGGAATGAATCAAAGAGAGTTAGTACAGGCAGTATGTATTACTCTTAAGGTTATTACTTTCCAAAAGGGACTACTCTATAATAGTTTAACGCCTAACTATTGGCATTCCCAACTACTCGGTAGAACTAAGAGTGTTAGCAAAAAAGAGATTAAGGAAGAACTTCTAATTAGACACCCAAAATTAGAACAATTTGTTGGTTTACCTCCAGATCCATTTGACGCAGCAGCCATAGGTATAGTTGCCCATGAGGTAAACAACTGGAAAACCCCCTAATAACTTGACAATTAGTGTAATAAATGTTACAATAGTAATACTATATAAAAGGAGCAAATAATATGTCAAAAATGACTTATAAATATCAGGATTATCTATTTGAAACGGAAGACAATAGTATCCTTTTAGATCCAGTTGATTATTCTAAATTTGTACAAGAATGTAGAGAATTAATTCAATATGATAATGATGCAGAAGATGCTCGCTACGAAGCACAACGGGAGCGTCGTCAAGCTGACAGAGATAAACTAACTGGTAAAGGTAAGAAGTAAAATAACAATATGGTCATAAGGGATACAAAGTTAGAGTTCATTAAAGGACTGGAAGGGATGGGGAAACCCCAATCCGTTGATGAAGTCCGTAAAAATGAGTTACAGGATTGGGTAAAGAGAGAATTTACCTGGGAATCCCATCCAGAAGAGCTAGAAATCCTAAAATCAATTGAGGAAATTGTCGAGAACTTCTCGCATGAGTATCTACAGCCAGCTGAAAACATTATAGCAAGGTTCAACTCAGAGGAGTTAACAGATCAAGAAGCTGATCGCCTATCCTTGAATCTTAGAAGTGTTATTATGTCATTAGACGCAGAAGTTACCAAGCGGTATCTTCGGGCTCAATTTAGTTACTATAACTATGAAAAGGTCTTCTATGAATCATATCGCTCTGCAATATCTGGAACTGCTGGTGACCGAACAGCCAAAGCAAAGATTGCTACTAGTCAACAGAGGTTAGAATACTTTGTTTCTTTCAGTGCTTGGAAGATGATTAGCTCTAAATTAGATGGAATTAAAGAATCAGAGAAACTCATTACTTCTAGATCATACCGTCGAGCCAAATAACATTACCAATCCAGAAAGCACCAGCGTTCCTACGCCAAGAAAAACTAGGAGACAGGGATTTCCTATTGGCTATATTAGTTGGTTCCTTATGGAAAAAATCTTAAGAAACTTCAAGGAGTGGCAGAGGGTTTATGAGGTAAAAGGTAATCCTGAATTAGCACTTCCTAATAAAATAACTATTAATCTATTAGATTTTGATCTTAAAGTTAGTTTTCAACTTTTATCTGATGCACAAAAAGAAGCAATAACTCTTATATGTTTAGAGAATCGAAGAGAAATTGAAGCTGCTCAACTCATGGGTTTTAATAAGTATTCTTCTCAGGTTGGGTTCCTAAAGCGCCAAGGACTAAAGATTTTGGCAGATTACTACAATGAGCTTTTAGGGTTTGATACTACCGGGGAGGAATATCTATAATGGCTGAAGACAATCCAGTTAGAAAACCAGTAGAGAAACCAGAACATCCTAAAATACAGGAACTTCTAGATTCCTTAGAGATAACTAAGGAAGATCTACCAGATAAATGGAACATTTTTTCTTTTAATTCCAAATTAGAATTTATAGGTGATCGAATCCTCATAAACTCTAGAAAAGGAATCACTAAACATTCTGAGTTGAAGGATTTCTTATCACCAACGCAATTAGAACGCAGATATCGTCGTGAAATTCAATCTAAAAATGGTGGATGGGATGATGATATACGTCATGGTGAATATTGGCGTCACTATAACTATGAATTAGATAAGAAGCCCCATAAGAGGACTGAATAATGGAAGAAAAAGATAACTTACCAGCTTTTAAAGAAGAGAATAATAAACTAACTAAGTTATATAATGTTTCTACTGAAGAACTATTAACTGAAACTATTGATGGTATCAAATATTCCTATAAACCTAGTAAAGCATGTAAAATCTGTAATTCTATAGAATCATTTCGATCATTAATAGATACTCTAATATTAACACCAAAAACGTATGTTGAAATACAAAAGAATGTTAGATTACTTGAACTTGAATTAGGCAGAACAGAAGAACAATTCATAAATGTAGATGATATTCGTGACCATGCCAGAAGTCATCTTCCGCAAGATAAGAATCGTGTAAGAGAGATTATTGAGCAAAAGGCGATCAAGAAAGGCAAAACCCTACTAAAGGGTGAAGACTTCATGACAGCCGAAGCGTTCTTCCAGGTAATACGTGACAAAGGTTTTGCTGCTATTGTTAATAATGATATAGCTCCTAACATGGCTCAGATTATTTATGCTCAAGAGATGCTAACAAAATTAGAGGAACAAGAAAAGAAGGACGTTTCGCAGGACAGTGTTTTCCATGAACTTAATCTTATTATTCAGGCAATTAGAGAGATCATCCCTCAGGAATTACAAAGAAAACTATATGATAAGATCGCAGAGTACCAACGAGATAACGAAAGTGTGATAGAATTGAGTGATGGATCAGAATATGATGAAGAAGAGGAAAAATGGACAAACAACTAAGTATAGGCAATAGCACCATAACGATTGAACCAGATCTACTAAATAGAGGATATAGCTGTACATTTTTTATTTCGGATTATGACATAATAAACGCTCCAGTTAGTGCAATGTTTCTTCTCGATGAAGCCTTTGAAGTATTCCGCCAAGAGCTATGCAATATCCTAAATATTACCGACGAGAAGGAAGAGTACAATGGTTAAGTTAAATATAAATGCTTATGCGTATGAGTGCACGACTGAGAATGTTCTAGATAGTTTTACAACCGAAGAGTATATTATTCCTGTTAAGGATGAAAAACTGAGATTCGGGTTTTTAGGTGAAGATTCTTTTCTAAAATTAGAAAATGCAAAATATTACTTTGATTCTAAAATAAGTATGATATATTTTTTACAAAAATTATCTTTAAACGCTACCTTAATTACAACACTAAGTAATCCTACGCTTGTAGTAGTAGTTAATGAAATATTAAAGAATTTTTCATCTACTCTTAATTTGGTTGTAGATAAAAAGACAGGTCAAATCTTAACGGTAAATTCTATGTCGGCAGATTTAGTAAGTTGGAGAAAGATCATTGAGACTGTCCACGAACTTTTTGATACCTTAGAATACACGAAAACCTTGTATCTAACTACATTTTCAGGGTTGGGAATTAGTATTAAAATGAATGACGATGATCAACCGGATCTGGATATTATAAGGATTGAAGCCCAGAGCCCTTCGTCAATTACAATATATCGTGGCATTGCTAGGGAAGAAGTACCTCTTAGAGGCTATGACGAAGACGAAATCATAGCAATTTTTAGGGAAAAGCTAGAAGTAATGATTGCTATTGACCCTGCTATTTCAAAGAATTATTCCTTAGTTCGAGATTAAATTCGCACTAGTAATTGTAAATCCCTAGAAAAGTACGCAAATATGGTCGATATCCCCACCACCAAGTCATTTAAAGGTCTAGTTGGCGATGTCCTAAACCTGGATACTGGTTCTACTTTTAGACAACCTCATGGTGCTGGACGAGATACAGAGGTAGTTAGCTTTGTCACTGATGATCCTGACCATTATTGTAAGGAATGCAAGAGTGGCATTTGTAAAAATTGTGGTAGAGAAATGCACAAAAGAGACCTTGATTTAGGTCAAGATATGCCCAAGAAGACTCTCAATTCTACACGCAGTGAAGTCGTTAGTAACATGAATCCCAACGAATATGAAGAGTTTATTACCGGTAGGTACGAGCCATTGGACAAACTACCTTGGTTTAGAAAGTGTAAAGACTCTACAACTTGTGAAGCTTATAAGCATTCAAAACTTGAAAAAAACTCTCATAAAATTTTCTCTTCTTATGGAAATCCTGCAGGTAAATTTACTTATTTTGACTCTCAATCTAGTAATACTCCTACATACCAAAAGGAAGAGGTGACCCTCACCCAGTACCTGAAGAGTGCAACCGGTGTGGTGGAAACATAAAGAAAGTAAATGCTAAGAATAAGCACCCTCATTGGGGTAATGTTTGCAGTGACTGTGCAGATGTATTACAAGATAGCGATAAATAAAGAAAGATTATAAGCGATAATGCCACTGATTAACCCAAAAGATCCTACAACTATGCAAGAAGGGATGGACCCTTCTAAGCTTCCAAAGTTAACTCCTGCACAGGAAGCTCAACTCAAAGCCTTTAATGCTGAACGCTCTAGGGTGATGAATGAGGATAATGAGGCTGTTGAAGTTAACGAATACGAGCTCGTCGCAATTAAAAAACTATTGGAACACCTACAAACTAAATATGGATCAAGACAAGCTACATTCCATAACCTTAGTGAAATGAAGAAAGAATCTGAAGAGAAATTCCGTGAATTGGGTTTTGTTGTACAGGTAGACTGGATTAAGTCTGGTCTGAGTAAAAGGCCCAATCCTCCTGAAATTACAGTAGTCCGTAGACTAAATGAATGGGACCCTGAATTAGCTCGATTTGCGGTTGGTGCTGGTATAGCTGATGAAATTTATGAGGAACAAAAAGATCTCCTCAAAAAAGCCGGTAAGTATGTTCCACCTCCCAAACTGAAAGCGTAATGAAATGACAGAACAATTGATTTCATTAGCATCAGCAATAGAAGTTGTGAGAAAAGTAAATAACGAAGCATTCGAAAATCGACATAAACGTGGAGAAATTTACCGATATATCACAGGTGGCGAAGTTGAATCAGCTTTGCTAGAACTACCCATACAATACGGAACGGATTAAAATGACTCGCAAAGTTGCTCGCCAATCAGAGGTAACCCCTCTCAATACTATTGATGAATACTTGTGGAATGAAAGACTAGGTGTAACTCAGTTACCTCCAACTGATGTATCGCAGCAAGGACAATCCCCCACATCTAGTTTACCTCCACAATCTAGTCAGGCCCCTACTATTGATTATGATTCTTCAAATGGAGAGAGCGATATGAATGGTAGTGGAGTTAGTGGACAAGGCCAATTGATTGCTCCTAAAGTACCCCAACAAGAACGTTCTAGTACCCCAGCAGTTAGTAAAGCTGCTAGTACAGATAGTCCATTTAAACTTGCCGATCATCTAATGACAGAGCATGCAATGGATAATGATTTAATACGTGATCATGAAGAAAATGTTAAATTACATAACCAAGAACATTCTAATTTCCCAAGTGCACTAGGTCATAAGCATTCCTATAAGACTGCCGTTAGTACTTTATATGGTGATGTAGATCCCACTCCAACAACTGGTGAATCCAGTAATAATGGTTCCCAATCAAATCGTAATAATTCACCAGATGAAGAACCAGGTGGCCCTGGTCCTAGTCCATCAAAGGCTCCAGCTGCTGCTGGTGAACTAGAAGGTGGTGCTGGTTTAGCTTCTGAACTTGGAGAGGCAGCATCATTAGCAGTATTAGCTAGTAAGTATCGAATTGGTTCTGCATTAGATCCAAAAGTTGCTAAGTTTAAGTACATTCGTCATAATGCAAAAACTGGAAAATGGGAGATATGGTCTAAAAAAACTGGCAAAACGCTTAGTACTCATGCTAGTAAATCCGAAGCAGAGTCAGCCTTCCGCGCTATGGAAAGTCACCTTCACGGCTAATGGGACTAACTACTGATAGAAATGATCCCTGTTTAGATGTCATCAAAGATGACGGTCAACAGGCATGTTATCTAATTTTAAGTGAAGAAGAAAGAGCAAAGGGTTTTGTCCGTCCCATTAGACGTAGTTATTTTCACACTAGGTGTTGGAAAGTAACTAAAATGGGTCAAGATATTGCTGAAACTTACGCGAGGGACATTCACTTCTATGGAGCAACTTACTGTTTCCATTGTAAAGATCATTATCCAGTAGGAGAATATGGTGAGTTTATTTGGGATGATAGGCCTGAACCACCATTTCCTAACCTGGGTGAGTGGAAACTATGGGCTTTACGTGGTGAAAAAGTTGGAACATGATTGCATTATTTAACGACCTCGATCTAACTGGTTATACCTATCAAAGTCAGGACTGTGAACAGTTACCGACTAATATTACACCAGGTAAAAATGATCCTACACCTTGGACTGACCCACTCCCTCTCCAGACGTTAGTTGATAATTCTCTAAAAGTTGGAGATTACGGAGTCTACTTTCAAATTTATGGCGCTATATTGCAATTAGATACATTGGTTAATGGTAGTTTTGTAGATATAGTTACTCATGTTTACTTTAGCAATCCACCCGTAGCAGACCGTATTATGACGATTAGAATTCTCACACCTGGAGCAAAGCCTTAATGGAATTTGAAGCTAGTTCTAAACCTAGGGTAATAGGACCCTGTACTGGGGTGGCGTGCGGACATTGCAGATATTTAACAGAGACTTTAAAGGAACTAAAGAAGAAACCAGTTACTGGTTCTATTCCTTTTGAAGATATAGAAACTACAGAAAATTTGAAAAGAGTATTAGCACTGCATAAACAGGGTAGAAATCTCTAGTTATATACTATGGCATCATTTGATCAGAGAAACAAAAAATCTCTAGCTAATATTACAAACCCTTTAGAGATGATGAAGGGCGCTCTCTCTGAGGACGTTCGTTTACCCTCTATTGTAGAATTTGCTGAACATCCTTCTTTCTTGGGAGCTGATAGGTTATACCCTAGACAAAAAACTTTACTAAGATTGATGTGTCTTGAAACAGAGAACATGACTGAGTATGATCTCAGGGTCATCAATGAATGGGCTGAAATGTTCAATCCCTCTGATGAAATAGTTAAAGGGATTAACCCAGATATTTGGAAGAGAGTTGAGTGGCTAAAAGCCAATGGTTATGACCATTTTGGAGAAATCATTGCAATTATTGGACGACGAGGTGGAAAGAACCACCTAGGGGCAATTCTTCTAGCTTATCAATTGTGGAAACTAATTCTTCTTGATGATCCACAGGAATATTATGGTGTCGCTAGAGGTAAAAGTATCGTAATAACCTGTATTGCAACCGCAGAAAAACAGGCTAAAGAGCTACAGTTTGCTGACCTTATTAACCTCATAAGTAACTCTAAATGCTTTGCGCCATACATTGCTGACCTTAGAGATTATTCTTTTGCTTTAACAACACCAGCCGATAAACGTCAAATTGCTTCTCTAAATGCTAGAGGTATAGAAAATCAAAGACTAATTGCTTCTATTAGAGGAAACGTAGCTAGTTCCAATGCTCCTGCCTCTCGTGGTAAGACTGTATTCAGTGTTGTATACGATGAGTTTGCCCACATGGTTGATGGAACTGATGGACCAAGAACATCACATGCTGTATATGCTGCTATCAACCCAGCACTAATGCAGTTTGGTGAAGATGCCTTAATTTTTATTCCTACATCACCATATTGCCTTGTGCCAGAAACACCAGTTCTTTTAGAAGATCTCACATGGGCACCAGTAGGGTCTCTTAAAGTTGGAGATAAATTAGTAGGATTCGATGAGTATGCTCCAGGTGGTAAGGGCAACGGCAGAAGTTGGCGTCAAGCAGTCGTTACAGAAACATCAATCATCAATGCACCAACGCTTAAGTTAAAAACAAATGGTCCAGAGGTAGTTTGCACTGGGGATCATCTTTGGTTAACAAGAACCTCTGGTTCCCCTGAACTAAAATGGGTTAAGACCAAAAACCTCAAGCAAGGTGATAGGATTCGTTACATTGACACCTGGGAAACCGATAAATCATATGATGCAGGCTATTTATCAGGTATGTATGATGGCGAAGGTTCCTATTCTAAGCAAGGACAACTGGGTATTGCCCAGAACCCCGGTCCAGTACTAGATAATCTAATTAAAATACTACTTGAGCGTGGATATGATCTTTGTACTCATATTAAAGAAAAAGGTAGAGACTGCATTGATATTACCATTAATGGTGGTCCATCAGAAAAAATGAAATTACTTGGATCAATTCGCCCACGACGTTTATTAGCTAAATTTACTAGCCGATTATACGGTACAAGAATTTATGATAAAACTTCTAAGTATGTTACTGTTGAATCAATTGTGGATTCCGGGAATCGTGATGTTGTAGCACTTGGTACATCTACGAAAACATTACTCGCCGATGGTATGTTCAGTCATAACACCGAAGTAGGCAAAGCTCACGAACTATACAAAAATAGTATTAAAATTGATAAAGCAGGTAATCCAGAATTTCCCACGATGTTAACAATTCAACTAGCTAGTTGGGACCCTTATGAAGACTGGGATAATGTAGAGGCATGTGAAGGAATGCCTTTCACTAGAAGACAGGTTCCGCAGTTATATGATGCTAAAATGAAAGCACTGGAACAGCGAGATCCAGAAACATTCAGGGTTGAGAACTTAAGTCAATGGGCTAAAGTAACTGATGCATTCTTGAACCCAAGAATTGTTGAAAGAATATTTAGTTCATTTAAAGATAGCACTGGTATAGAGCGTGTTCTAACTCCACAGGACCAAGGCAAACTTGGTTATATATATTATGGCCATGCTGACCCCAGCAAGAACAACAATAACTTTGCTGTAATGGTAGCTCATGCTGAAGAAATTTATGATCCAGAGAATAATGAAACCTGGACACATGTTATCATTGACCATATTAATTGTTATAAACCCGAAGATTTTCCAGAACACCAAATCGACTATGCCATGATTGAAGATGATCTGATTGATGTTCTCGATAGATTTAGGTCAATACGTAAATTTACCTTTGACCAATACGGTAGTTTCGTTACGGTCGATAGTCTAAAGAAACGAATTAGGGCAATGCGTCCAGCACACAGGGCTATGATTCTGGAAGAGAAGGCTTCGCTACAAAGTAATATGCAGAGATGTGAGCGGTTTAAATCTGCGATTGGTATGAATTGGGTGCATTCTTTTAAAGATCAATTTGGGGATGAACAAACATGCCTTCTAGAGCAAGAACTAAAATTTTTACAACTTAAGAATGGAAAAGTTCAGAAGATGAGTTTCGGTCCAGTCCGTACAGAAGATCTTGCTGACTGCATAATGCACTGTGTCGATAATCTTCTAGAGAATAATTTCCATAAGCTAGAACTACGAGACAGACTAGGAAAGACCACTCTTGGAGTAGCAGCTATGGGTGGATACCATAGTCACACTCCGAGTGAACTAGCGGGTGTTGGCCAAATGTCAGGTAGGGAGAAACTAAAGTCATTCTCTAGCACTTGGAGAAGTTACAATAATCAAGGTCACGATCCAGCTAGAGGCAGACGTGGACGAGGAATCTAAAAAGACTCATAACCCTTTAGCCCCAAATTTAGTATGTCCTTACTGCGACAGAAAGATGCTACAAGAGCACGCTCATTACAAATGTCCTACCTGCGGGTACCGTGATAGCTGTTGTGATATGTAATGAATACAAGATTATGCAAATGTGGATGTGGCCAAGAACTAACGGTTAAAAATTTAAGAACTGTTTACATAATGGGCCATAACCAATGTCCAGGTGGATCTGGGCGCATTATAACACGACCATATCGTGGTCTGTGTGCTTGTGGTTGCGGTGAAAGTGTATTTTCACAATATACTACCACAAAATATATACATGGTCATAACCATAGAGGAGATATCCTACCGAATTGGCATAAAAAAATATTACTGAATGCTAATATTGGAAAATCTAGAACCCCTGAATATATCTCACGACAAAGTCTTAAAAAGAAAGAAGAATGGGCTAACGGAGTTTTTAGTAATAGACCAGTGGATAAGGTTAGTAGACTCTATGGAATACCTACCGTTTATAAAAATATTCAAACAAGAAGCAAAATTGAAGCTAGATGTGCACAACTTTGTGACTGCTATCAGATTCTATACCAATATGAACCTAATAGCATTAAAATATCTGAATTAAATACTACATATACACCTGATTTTTATTTACCAGAATTTAATGTATTTTTAGAAGTAAAAGGTGATGATGATAGTAAATGTAATGGAAATATTTATAAAGTTCAATATTTAAATCAATATAAGAAATACCAAATAATTATAGTAAGAGAATCAGAAATTAAGGAATTAGAAAGACAATTAAAAATTTTTAATAAATATACAGAAGTTGATGGCAAACTGACCTTAAATTACAGTTGCTGCGACTAGTGACTTTAGTAATTCTTTTAATATTCATCATTATATTCTACATTTTTGACAAGCCATCATACTATTAACTAGATAAGCTATTTGACAATGTATATTACATGTAGTATAATATAGTATTATGACTTTGGACAAATTATATAACAAGAAAATCCTGGTTACAGGCAGTGCAGGATTTATTGGTGGCCATCTTCTTAACAAACTACCTAATGTTGTAGGCATGGATAAGAAGCATGGTGCTTCCACTTCTGATTATTACTTACTGAGGAGTGCGGTAGAAAAACATCACCCTTGTATGATTGTTCATCTCGGAGCTAATTGTTCCACTCAAATTTCACTTCGAGATCCCCAATTAGATTTTATTGATAATGCAATAGGAACCTTTAATGTTTGTGAAGTTGCGAGGCAATACAATATCCCTGTAATTTTTAATT
>Ga0182013_10000296_pt1 | contig 68036 bp, 56 predicted proteins | sample 612S2MmetaG_FD_120487 | JGI IMG/M metagenome (GOLD analysis project Ga0182013, IMG submission 120487) | Permafrost microbial communities from Stordalen Mire, Sweden - 612S2M metaG | ecosystem: Environmental > Terrestrial > Soil > Wetlands > Permafrost | place: Sweden: Stordalen | collected... | reverse complement strand
TGCACATGACGGGTACCCCTGTTGTGCTTCCATATTACGGGATCACATTCTGCACACCGCAGGATACCCGGGGGTGATGCCACTTCTAACAATTCGCCAGGTAACCCGCTGAGGCGGTCCCGGTTGTCAATGTGCCGTAACTCAACTAGTTCGCAAGGCACAGATGCGGTGGGGGTACTTCACTTGTCTATCCGGGTGGCCCGGGAAGAAGCCCTGGGCTGGGCAGGCGCCTTCGATACGGTTCGGACAGGGGTTTACGCGCATCGGTAATCGCGTGGAAATAAGGTGTATTTTCCGGCAAGAGCGGGTACCCCTAATATGTAATACAGTCGGGGAGTCGGTTTCGCGGGTTTGCGCGCCGGTATATTTGCTCGCTGCAGAAGCGAGACTCGCAGGTGTAACTCCTGGTATAAGTGGGGCTCACCCGTGGTGGGGTCAGATCGATAGGTCCTGGTATAGCTGGGAGGGCCAGAGAGGGGGCGCCACGGCTGCGCTGGGCGTCTGGTGAGGGATTATATGTCCGGGCGCGGCGGGCGCCCCCTACTAAGTTATCGTGGTGATCGCTGTGAGGATTTATCCAGTGAGGGGAGCATGATGGTTTATCTGGCTGTGAGGCTGCTCCTACGAACCGAAAGGTGAGGAGGGTGTTCTTGCTGTTGCTGTTGCTGTTGTTCTTGCTGTTGCTGTTGCTGTTGCTGTTGCTGTTCAGGTTCACGAAGTGAATTGGCTGCAGCAGTCGAACGAAGTGAGATCGGGTTCTGTCCGCGCACGCGGTAGTACTGCTGCTGATTCGTACCCCATCCACCTAAGTACAGTTAAAGCCCTAAGTACTTTATTGTGTCAGATTGATACGTGGCTGGACGTCAAGGTGATACGTGGCTGGACGTCAGGTTGATACGTGGGTGAACTTCACATTGATACGTGGCTAGGGCATCCACCCCACCCAAAAAGTGGGTGGGCCCCCACTCATTTCTTGGGGTGCCCCACATAATATTTGGGGTGATGCCACACCACCATTCTTGCATAATGTAAAAACCCCTGTGTTCATCATGGTTTCCGCCACCCCACCTGCAACTTTGTCATTCTTAGGAAGGGGTACACCGCTCCCCTTAGGAAGGGGCATCCTGACCCTTGCGAAGGGTAGCGTATGCTCCATGCCATGCCCCATCCAGTTGCTCAGGATGCCCCATGCCATGACCCATCCCATGCCCCATCGCATGGGGCATATCGTAACTGCCCCTCCCGTTACTTATGGGACAGGCGATGCTCTGCCACTCCAGCCATAAATCTATCTGACCTTGCCCTCCGAATGCGTATCTCTTTGCCGGCCGGATTTTGAGAATATTCATCATCCTCGTGGTTGTTGTGGTGGTGGGAATCGGCATAGGGGGGAGAGTCGCCTCTCCTCCCCTGCCACACCACCGGACATGCGGGTCCGCATCCGGCGGTTCGGTTGGATTGAGCTATTTCCCTGCAAACAATCGTGGAAGTCCGAGCGAGTCGAAGTAGACAACAGGAAAAGCGATATGCAACGCCGGGCTTTTCGCTATCCGCCAGGGGCCGTGAGAACTGCCTGCTGTTTGAGCAGCCAGCACCTTCTTTACCCCATGTGCGCATAGTTGTTTGTACCGCCGTCGCCCTCGTTTCCATTGTCTCCAGATCACGGATCGCAATCTGCGCCGTATCCATTGATCCAGATTCCTCAGCACCGAGGGAGTCTCGCAGAAGCCGAAGTAGCTCTTCCAGCCGCGTAAATAGCTGGACAGTTCCTTTGTCATTTGCGCGACACCTATTCCCCGAGTCCGGCCCGTAAGCCCCCGCACCTTCTGCTTAAACCGTGCAACGGCCTTCGCGGCTACCCTGCTGCTGCATCAGCCGTTGCACGCGCTGCTCATCTTCGTGTCCCTTCGCCATTAAAGCAGCTCACTAAGGGACACGTTTTGCGGGGGCAAGGTCAATCTTGAAAATAAATACCCGAAAAAACTCGCGAAATTTGGTTTTGCTCGGTACTACCTTACAGAGGAACCAAATGGACATCGAAACTCCACTGACGCCCCCGCCCTTCGTTGAGCAGCACAAGGTCGGCAACTTCTTTCTCTACAACAAGATCGACGCTCTCCTGCCGCTCTTCGGGCTGAAGGAAATTCCGCTCTTCACGACAGACGGGAAGCCGTCGCTGGTGTGGGGTACCGTTGACGGCGAGGAGAAGCTGGTGCAGGAGACGCGGCCCATCGAGTTGAACTCCAGCGACTTCCTCGTCATGCGCTGCATCGCCAAACATGAGAACGCCAATATCCTGCGCCTGATCAAGAAGGGCATGCTGAAGGAGGACCATCCCGCAGCGATCCGCGCCTGGATGTGGGTTTCCGAAGAAGAGATCGCCCGCGAGTGCGGCATCTCTCGCAGCACTGTGGCACGGTCACTGGAATCGTCAGGGGAGAGCAAGCTGGTCGGGAAGAAGGTAGGAACGGAGCAACGGCAGGTGGGTCAGGGATTCATCGACAGCCGGAACCGTGGGCACGACAGGAACGGCCACCCACTGTCGAAGTACAAGCGTATCAACCGCGACTTCCTGAGGACGATGGAGGATTATCTGCCCCACTACATGGAAGAGGTCGAAAAGGCGAAGAGGAAGAAGAGTCCCGACCTTGAGGTCATGGACGAGTACAAGCAGGAGATCGACCGTCTGTTGGCTCAGGAAATGCTTGAGGAGCAAAGGGCTGCATAACAATTGTCGAACTTAATTGGAGGCACTACCGTGGGACTGAAGGACGCACTGGTCATACTGCGGACGACGCAGAGCGACGCCGGGTACATCGAGAACACCAACGCTGAGATGCAGGCGCTGCTCGGTGTCAGCCACAACACATTTGACCGGTACATGCGCGATCTGATCGATATGGGTTACGTCACGCGCACCCAAGGCCAAGGCAAGGTCAGGACGGTGGTGGCCGGCAAGCCGCGTTCCACGCGTCTGTTCAAAGGATACGCTATAGGTGCGTTGCCGATCCTGCTCACGACCATAAAGTACCCCGAGGAGATGTACGCGCTGTACAACATCCCACCTCATTTACGCGATAGTTTCCTTCGTGAACTGGCTGACATCTACTTGAGCACGAAGCACGAGGTCTTCGATAACCACGGGTGCGCCCTTGAACCCCCTGCGGGCAACGACGACGGTGAGGACGATGAGGAATCCGAAGAGGAAGCATGACCCAGACGCACGCCGATCACCGATGGATAGATGTGACGACCTTTGAGGATTTGGAACGACAGGTGTAGTGCTTCGACTGCGATAAGTAAGCGCTCGGCGCTCAGCTTCCCTTTTGCGCCCTCGCTGCGCACGCGAGGCTACCAAGTTGGAACCGGCCTTTGTACCCTAGCCAATCCGCGCCGGTGGCGCCTGCCCCTGCTGGGGCTCCATCAGGGCCGCCCTGGGTTGAAGGCGCACTCGGGAGTTTTGACACTTCATCGCATCAGACAGCGGACATCTGTGGCCGTCACGACCGCTTCATCGAGGGCTTGCAGATTTCTCCGAATTCCTTGGAGCCGGCACTCAGAAGGCACCTTCGGCCAAAAACGACCTCCCACAAGGCTCTACAACGCGCCGCCGATGGGACGGTGGGCCTCCAGTACCCCGCCAAACTGTATCAGCGAGCCACTGCTCAGAGCCTGGGCCCGAATTGTTTGGTGTAATGCAGACTCATGTGATCGTCCAATGAGGTGCAAGGCTGGCAGAGGGCGGTTCTTCAATTACCCGAGGAAAAACTTCGGCGCTGTTAACACTCACGAACTGAAAACGGCACTCCCGCGAGTACCCCATAGAGTTGACCGAAGCGTGCGCGTGGAATCGCACTAGATTTGAACGTGGAACTTGGGGGTACGCAGCGAACCCAGGCCGTACTTGCCGGCGACGGGACAACCAGCGTCGCCGCACCAGCAGTTGTTGCAGATATTTAATTTATCCAGGTGCCAGCGGAATCGGCCACGCGGTTATACGGAAATGCCGGTTATGGTGATCAAGCCTTGGACTTGAGGTCGGTAAGTTCGCATGTATTTTTTGGAAAAATGCGAGGGAATACCCACGTTTTTACCTTCCCGACTGTAGATACAGGTAGGGGGAGGCAGTTGAGCATGGACCAGATGAATATCTTCGAGCAGCGCGACAACCGATCGCTGACTGGTCGCTCTGCTTAAATGCCTGCTGCCGCAATTCCATCTCGTAAGAGAGCCGAACAGTAATCATGGAAGGTATGAAGTGGACTTTTCCCGCGGCAACTTGATATCTCCAGGGGAGCTGGCGGAGACTCTGGGTCTCGCTGTCGCCACCCTTGCGGACTGGCGATCACAAGGGCGGGGTCCGGCATACTTTTCTGTGGGACGGAAAATCTGGTATCCGCGAGATCGGGTTGAGCAGTGGCTCCAAACGAAGTTGAAAGAGACAGGAGAAAATGGCGATACGCAGGCGCAACGGAATCTGGCATTACCGATTCAAGCTGGACGGCCGGGAGTACAGCGGCACCACAAGCTTGGCCGGCACCGCACGCAACGAGAGCGGCGCGAGGCAGCTTGAGGCGGAGCATCGCCAGGCCCTTCTGGAGGGACGGTCGCCATCTCGTCGCGTTGTCATCCGCCAGTTTATCGACGCCGCAAGGGAGTTTCTCGTTTGGGCTAAGGTGGAATACCGTGCACATCCAAACAGTTATCGTAGGATCGCGACGAGCCTTACCAGTGCCAAAGAGTTCTTTGGCAGATGCCCAGTTAGCACCATCTATGAGCGTGAGGTCGAGGCTTACAAGTTCTGGCGGTGTACGAAGCACGAGGTGGTTGATGTCACCGTTCGTCACGACCTCCATGCCCTGTCCACGTTCTTTCAGTACGCGATGAAGCAGCACTGGACTCGCGAGAACCCCATCCGGAAAGTGCAAATCCCGTCCGACGCGGATGCGGTTCGCATCCATGTCATCAGTCTTGAGGAGGAGCGGGAGTATTTCAAGCGTGCCGCCCGGAACAAGAATCTCTGCGATCTGGCCCGACTTATGCGGAACCAAGGGATGAGGCCAGACGAGGTCCTAGCCCTTCGCAAAGCGGACATCGACCTGGAACTCGGTCAACTCAAGATTGCATCTGGCAAAACCAAGGCAGCCAGACGGACCCTCGATCTGACAGCCGAGAGCCTCAGCATCTTGACGCGCCGGTGTCAAAGCCAGTCCGTTTGGGTCTTTCCTTCGGACCGCAAATCCGGGAAGCACCTGGTACGCATGAACGGTGCGCACGACACAGCAGTTGCTAAAACCAAGACACGGGATGCGCTCCACTTCGTCCTCTATGACTTCAGGCACACCTTTGCCACCCAGATGGCCCAAGCCGGGGTAGACCTTGCCACACTGGCAGCGATTCTCGGTCACGGCTCGATCCGCTGCGTCCAGAAGTATGTACACCCCACTGCCGAGCATAAGCAGCAAGCCATGCGCAAATTTGAGGAAAGTCTTTTGAAGATGGAAAGTGGAGGAACCGATCTAGGCGCGAGCACTGCGAACGATTCTGTGTCCGCTTTTTGTCCGCCTTCGGCGCCAATTGAGGCCGATTTCAGCCCATCGAGGGCGATCGAGAGCGATCCAGGACTCGATCCTAAACAGTTGAATTCAGAGGGGAACAAGCCGAAAGTTTGGAGGCGCGGGCCGGGATCGAACCGGCGCATAAAGGTTTTGCAGACCTCTCCCTTACCACTTGGGTACCGCGCCTTGGCAGGGCTGCCTCTATTTGAGTCTAATTCGCTCCAGACCGCCGTAGCCAACCCGGCTGGCGCCGGAGGGCGGATTGGAGCGGGAGACGGGATTTGAACCCGCGACCCTTGCCTTGGCAAGGCAATGCTCTACCACTGAGCTACTCCCGCTTGCTGCAAACCTGAGTATACCGGGAGGCCGAAATCCGGTCAAACCGCAGCCGGTGTCCCGCTCTCCTGGGTCCGGGGCGCACCCGGCGCATGGTTAGACATGGACCTGTCTTCAACCCGCACAATCTCCCCATCGCGCATGTACAAGATGCGGCTGGCAATGGCTGCCGCATCGGGATTGTGGGTAATCATCAGCGTGGTCTGGCCAAGCTCGCGATTCGACCGCAGCAGCATCTGCAGCACGGCGTCGGAGTTCTTGGTATCCAAGTTACCGGTGGGCTCGTCTGCCAGCACGATTGCCGGCCGCGTGATCAGCGCGCGGGCTATTGCCACCCGCTGCTGTTCGCCGCCGCTCAACTCGGAGGGCCGGTGCATCAATCGCCCCTGGATCGACAACAGGTCGCTCAAGTGGTCAAGATACGCGCGGTCCAGCGGTTCCTTGCGTCCACTCACGTCGTACGCGATCTCGATATTGCCCATGGCCGAGAGCGTGGGTAGCAGGTTGAACTTCTGGAAGACGAAACCGATACGGTGTTTGCGCAACCGAGTGCGCTCGCCGTCCGTCAGGCTGGCAAAATCAATTCCATCTATTACCACCCGCCCTTCAGTGGCTCTGGTGAGGCCGCCCAGCAGGTAGAACAGGGTGGATTTGCCCGATCCCGAAGGCCCCACGATGGCTACAAACTCGCCTGCATTCACTGCAAACGAAACGCTACGCACTGCGGAGACCTGGATGCGCCCTGCAGCATAAACCTTGCTCAGGTTTTCAGCGAGAATGATGGGCTTTGAGGGTTCAGGCTGCACATACCTATTGTAAATGCGGCGCCTGCCCGGCCCTTCCCTTAGAATAGGGAGTGCAACAAACCTAATCCAGGATTCCCCGCTCATGACTGCTGAACTGAAATCATCGCTCGTCGCCTCCATTCAAGCGTCAGCCGCGCAGGCCGGTCTCACCCTGCTTTCCGCCACCGCGGGCATCGACTACCACGGCCAGTCCACGGCTGTCTTCCAGCTTGGCCTTCCGGGCGATGCCACCCGTTCGCTGCAACTGGAGTTGAGCGAGACATTCGAATTCGACAAGCCGCACCTGTTGCCGGAGATGGCGGCTCACCTGGCCGCTGAAGCCAGGCGGCTGCGCAATCCCCGCCCTGAGTGCTACGTCACCCTCGGCGGTCTTCCCATTGCCTTTGGCAAGTTCCAATGGCCGTTTCATCTCTCAACTTCCGGGGCGGATACCTATATCGTCCACGGCGAGATCAACCTGGCCGACGGCGGCACACTCAACCTCCACGCCAAAATAGCCGCATCCGTCACCGTCACCTTTGCTCAGATTGTGCCGGCCATGGAGCAGCCCTATGCCGAGACCTTCGTCTACAACGCCATCCGCAAGACTGTCGACCTGGGCCAGTTGGAGTTCCTCAAGTCCGGAAATCGCCAGCCGGTTCCGGTGACTACCCGCTACTACAGTCGCTGGCAAAAGAAGTTTCTCTTTACCGAGACCAATGATAAGGAACGGCTGGAATACCTCTTGCGGAAGGTCTACTGGCTCTCCGGAGTGCTGGGCCAGAGCCGGCCGGTATGGATCGCCGACCCGCGCGATGCGCAGTACCTGAACACCACCGAAGCCGACCTGCTCCGCATGGTCGGCAACGAGACCGGCGATAAACTGATGGTTCTGAATGGGGAATTTGCCTCTGCAACTCCGCTGCTGATGGAGCGCGCGCCCGAGTTCCAGGCCGCCCTGGAAGCCGCGTTGAACTTCACCAAGCCGCAATTCAACGAGTCCATGCGCTCCGGCCAGGCAAATATGTAGCCGAGCGCAAGCCGCTTAGAGCACCGCCCCGCAGGCAGAGCAGAAGCGCACCCCCGGCGGATTGGTTTGCTGGCAGTGAGGACAGGCAGTCAATGTCCCCGGCTGCGCCCCGGGCGGCACGTTCACCATCATGTTCACTGGCCATCCCCACGCCGGAGGAACGCTCATCCCCAGTGCCGCGGCGATCCCCGCAGCCTGGATGGCGTTGAACTCCCGCACCCGTCCGGGCATGAAGAAGCATTCGACAATCCCGAGGAACGTAGTGACGCCGGTCCAGAAGAAGCACAGATAAAGAATTCCCAGGCCAGTCCGTCGCAGATAGAAGTGATGAATGCCGAAGGTGCCCAGAAACAGCGCCAACAGGATGCCCACCACCTCGTCGCGGCGCACAGCCTCGTATTGCTGATAGAAAACCGCCTGTACATTGGGATACGGGACGCTGCTCATTCGGCCTCTCCTCACGGATTATGCATTCTGTTGTGCACTTCAAGATACGCTAGCAGCCCGCGCCCGGTTCCCTGCCGCAACGGACCACCGCCGCGCCGCATCTTTGGGGCGTACTTCTGTTGCCAAGAGGCGGAATCGAGCATCTCAATCCGCCACCGGAATGCCTTAGCATTAGAGATGTTATGACTACTCCATCCGCTTCTTCCAGCGGCACCTTTCTTATCGGCGGCGATCTGCCTGTGCACCGCCTCGGCTATGGCACCATGCGCTTGGTAGGTGAAGGCGCCTGGGGTGAACCCAGCGACCCCATCGAAGCCTGTCTTGTCCTTCGCCGCGCTGTCGATATGGGTGTAACCCTCATCGATACCGCCGATGCCTACGGCCCCCAGATCGCCGAATTGCTCATCGCCGCAGCTCTCTACCCCTATCCCCCGGGTCTCGTCATCACCACCAAGGGCGGTGTCACTCGCCAGGGCCCGACCCGGACTGAGTACGTGGGCCGCGCCGGCTACATCATTCAGTGTGTGGAAATGAGTCTGCGCCGCCTGCGCCTGGAGCGTATCGACCTCTACCAGCTGCACCGCTTCGATCCCCGTACCCCCGTAGAAGAGACCATGGGCGCCCTCAAGCAGATGCAGGACGAGGGCAAGATCCTCCACATCGGCCTTAGCGAAGTCACCCTGCCTCAGATCGAGGAGGCCCGGAAGATCGCTCCCATCGTCACGGTCCAGAATCGATACAGTTTGGCCGACCGTCGCCACGAAAAGGTCCTCGCGGGTTGCCAGCGGCAAGGCATCGGCTTTATCCCCTGGTATCCGCTCGCCGCCGGAAAACTTCTCAACTCCCACAACCCCCTGGCCAAAACGCTTGCCGAGATCGCCGCCCGCCACTCGGCCACTCCGGCCCAACTCTCGCTGGCCTGGCTCCTTCACCGCTCCCCGGTAATGCTTCCCATTCCCGGCACCTCGCGAGTGGCGCATCTCGAGGAGAACGTTGCCGCGGCCGAGCTGCACCTGGGCATGGACGAATGGGCAGAAATCGACGCGGTGGCGGAATCTTAATCAGCGCGCCGCATTCACCGCAGTCTCCTGCGCTTTCGTGGCGCCTTTACTCCACCGCGTTTGTCGCAATCACGTCGCGGTACCACTCTGCGCTTAGCTTGGGCGTGCGCTTCTGGGTCTTGAAGTCCACATAATGAATCCCAAACCGTTTGCTGTAACCATCGGCCCACTCAAAGTTGTCCAGCAAGCTCCACAGGAAGTAGCCCTTGATCGGATAGCCCTCCACCGCCACTCTGTGCAGCTGTGTCAGGTGGTTGCGCAGATACATCACGCGATCGGTGTCTTCCACCCGGCCCGCGGGTGTCAGCACATCGTCTGAAGAGCAGCCGTTCTCGGTAATGTAAATGCCCTTGGGCTTCCACAGATCCGTCACATTGCGCACCCCCCAGTAGATGCACTCCGGGCCGATCGTGAGCCACGGCGAAGCCATGTGCGGGTACGAAGTCGGATTCTCCTCCAGCGCCCAACCCTTGGCGGATCCATCGGCGCGCACATACTGCGGCGTGTAGATGTTCAGGCCCACAAAATCCAGCGCACTGCCGATGACCTTCATATCGCCCGGCTCCACCTTGGGAGCGTTCGAGCCCTCCTGTTCCAGGTAGCTGTCGATGTATTTGCCTTCCATCAGCGCGGTCAGGAAAGGCGCATTGCCTTCGCGCGTGGCCCGCCGCGCAGCCTCAATATGCTCCCGGCTTTCGATTACCGGCACGTAGACGTTGGCGTTCTCTGCCAGTCCCACCTCGGTCCCACTCGGAGTGTTGGCACGGATCGCCCCCACCGCCAGGCCGTGCGCCAGAATCCCGTGGTGGCGCACCTGGTTGGCCTCCTTGTCAGGCAACTTCAGGCCCGGCGCAAACTGGCCCACGCGATAGCCCAGGTCGGTGAAGCATGCGAACTCGTTCGTGGTCATGAAGTGGTGCACACGATCGCCCAGCCGCCGGGTCGCGTACGCGGCGTAGTCGGCAAAAGCCTTCGCTGTATCGCGCGACTGCCAGCCTCCGGGTAAAGCCTGGGGCAGGTCCCAATGGAAGAGCGTGATGTACGGCGTGATGTTGTTGGCCAGCAGCTCATCTACGACGCGCTGATAATAATCCATGCCCTTCGCATTGGGTTGCCCCGTACCGTTGGGAAAGATGCGCGACCATGAGAGCGACATGCGGTAGGTGCTCACGCCCAGGTTGTGCAGCAGCTTCACGTCCTCTTTGTAGAGGTGATAGGAATCGTCTGCGACGTCGCCCGTGTCTCCCCGGTAGGTCTTGCCCGGCGTGTGCGAGAAGACATCCCAATTCGACGCGCCTCGTCCGTCGTCCCGTGCCCCGCCTTCAATCTGGTAAGCAGCCGTAGCGCAGCCCCACTTGAAGCCTTTTGGATAGTGCAGCGTGGTCGGCTCGGGATCGCCCAAGGCGAACCTGGGCAAAGCGGCGCCGGCATAGACCACCGCGGCTGTCGCGGCGACAGTCTTGCCGAATTGGCGACGAGTGATGTGCTTCATGGGCAAATCTACCTTTCTCATGAGCAGAACGAAACGCACGCGCAAACATGGAGTGCGCGGGCTTCCTCCTCTGCCGAATCAACCGGCGATTATAGCTGACTTTAATAATGCTGCGTCGCGCTGAAGCCCACCTCTTCGTAAGTGTCCATGCCCGCTACTTTGCGCGTTGTCCTCGTCACCCGTGCATCCGTCCCGTCCAGCCTATAATTCTTGCGCCGGGAGAGTGATGGATGACGAGAACCTGTGTGATGACGCTTCTGATAACGGCGGTATTGTGTTCCGCACAGCAGCCCGTGAGTTGGAAGCATCTCTCCTCGGCCACCGGCGATCTCCCCGTTCCCAACCATGGAACCGAGCAAACGTCCCTGACCGTGGCCGATTTCGGCCATGACGGCCATCCTGGCTTCGTCGTCACCGAACGCACCGCCCCGGACTCGGTGGTTCTTTACCGCCATATCGGCAGCTCCTGGACCCGTTCCGTGATCGAACCCGAACCGCTGCACATCGAAGCGGGCGGTGTGGCCATGGACGTGGATGGCGACGGCAACCTCGACTACATAGCCGCGGGCGATTTCAAAAGCAACGAAATCTGGTGGTGGCGCAATCCCTATCCCCACATGGATCAGCCGTGGCAGCGCCACACCATCAAGCACTCCGGAGCCGCCAAGCACCACGACCAGGTGGCCGCCGATCTTGATCAGTGCGGCAAGCCTGAAGTCGTCTTCTGGAATCAGGACGCACACAGTCTTTTCATTGCCAAGATGCCACCTGACCCGCTCCATGCCGATGCTTGGCCCCTCACCGAGGTCTATCGCTACAGCACCGACAGCCAGCCCGAGCAACTCGGCAAATCGCCGGACTGGAAGGGCATCAACGAGCACGAGGGGCTCGCCGTCATCGACGTGGACGGAGACGGCAAGCTCGATATTGTTGCCGGTGGACGCTGGTTCCGCAACCTGGGCGGCCTGAAGTTCGAAGAGAATCTCATCGATCCGCGTTATTCCTTCTCCCGCGCGGCGGCGGGCAAGCTCATCCACGGCAGCGCCCGCCCGCAGGTGGTCTTCGTCGTCGGCGACGGAGAAGGACCGCTCAACATGTATGAGTGGGTCAAGGGCACATGGATTGCGCACAAAATCGCCGACATCCACTTTGGCCATAACTTGCAAATCGCCGACTTCGACGGCGACGGCAATCTCGACATTTTTTGCGCCGAGCAGCGGCTGGATGGCGCCAATCCGCAATCGAAGGCTTACATCTTCTATGGAGATGGCAAGGGAAACTTCACTCCGTCGGTGGTCGCCGAAGGGCTCGACTTCCACGAAGCCAAGGTCGTCGATCTCAACGGCGATGGGCGTCCCGATATTGTCTCCAAACCCTATAATTACGGATCGCCGAGAGTCGATATCTTCATCAACCAAGGGTCGAAAGGAACGGCCCAGTGATGAACAGCCCCGCCATCACGCGCAGAGAATTTGTGGCCAGCTTCGTCGCCGCGGCCACCATTCCGCCGCTGTCGTCGTTCGCTTCGGTGCCTGGAGTCGACGTGGGCCTTGAACTCTACAGCCTGCGCGCCGGCATGAAGACCGATGTTCCGGGCACTCTCTCCCGTGTCAGGCAAATGGGATTTCGACACGTTGAAGTTCCAGCCTTCTATGGGCTCAGCGCCGCTCAATTCCGTCGCGCCCTTGACGCCGTGGGATTGAAAGCAACCGCTCTTGTGGCGCCTTACGACGATCTGCAAAAGGACATTGAAAAAGTCCAGCACGACTTGGCCACCCTGGGCGCACGCTGGGCCATTCTGCCCTGGATTCCGCATGGCGACCGCTTCGAACGAGCCGACGTGGAGCGCTCGTCGAAAGACATGAACGCCTGGGCTGCGACGCTTTCAGCAAGCGGATTTCGCTTCGCCTATCATCCACATGGCTATGAGTTCTATCCGGCGCCAGAGGGCACACTCTTCGACCTGCTCGCCGCATCCACTGACTCCGGCACGGTGAAGTTTCAACTCGACACCTTCTGGATCGTTTGGCCGGGGCAGGATTGCGTGAAGCTGATGCGTCGCTACCCCGGCCGCTTCCGCCTGCTTCATCTGAAAGACCTGCGTAAAGGCGTCCCGACCGGCGATTTGCACGGAACCGCACCCGAGGCCGACAGTGTGGCCCTTGGCGAAGGTGTTGTGCCTTTTAGAGAAATCCTCACTCTGGCAAAGCAGCAGGGATGCGAGAGGTACTACATTGAGGATGAAAGCTCTGATGCAGCCGCCCAGATTCCGCGCAGCCTGAGATTTCTTGCAGCCTTGCACTTCTAGCGAAAGCGGGATCCGGCTCGTTGTGTCCAAGCCTGCAATCCCGCTTCCAAACCGAGTTACATTTCCTTCACGCCTTCGACAAACGCCTTTAGCTTGCGGCTGCGCGAGGGATGCCGCAGCTTGCGCAGAGCCTTCGCTTCGATCTGGCGAATGCGCTCGCGCGTCACCTGGAAGCTCTGCCCTACCTCTTCCAGCGTGTGCTCGGAGCCATCTTCAAGGCCAAACCTCATCTTGATGACGCGCTCCTCGCGCGGCGTGAGCGTGCGCAACACCTGCGAAGTGTACTCCTTCAGGTTCACGCTGATCACCGCCTCGGAGGGCGAAACCGCCTGCCGGTCCTCAATGAAGTCGCCCAGGTGTGAATCCTCTTCCTCACCGATCGGCGTCTCCAGCGAGATCGGTTCCTGCGCGATCTTCAGCACCTTGCGCACCTTGGCCACGGGAATATCCATGCGCCGCGCAATCTCCTCGCTGGAGGGTTCCCGTCCCAGTTCCTGCACCAACTGCCGGCTGGTGCGGATCAGCTTGTTGATGGTCTCGATCATGTGCACGGGAATACGGATGGTGCGTGCCTGGTCCGCAATGGCGCGCGTAATCGCCTGCCGAATCCACCAGGTGGCGTACGTTGAGAACTTGTAACCGCGCCGGTATTCGAACTTGTCCACCGCCTTCATCAGGCCGATGTTGCCTTCCTGAATCAGGTCCAGAAACTGCAGCCCGCGGTTGGTGTACTTCTTGGCGATCGAAACTACCAAACGAAGGTTAGCCTCGATCAGCTCCCGCTTGGCCTGCTCGGCATCCATGTCGCCCTGGATCATCTCGCGCTGCGTGCGCTTCAGCTCCGCGATCAACACCCCCGCGTCGCCCTCGATCTTTTCCAGGTCCGCCCGGCAATTCTTCTGCTGCCGCCGGTACTCCTTCTTCAGCTCCTCGCTCTTGCTGGCTTCGAACTTCTGGTCCAGCGAGCGAATCTGCCGCTCCAGCGTGCGCATGGTGTCTACGGTCTTGTTCACCTTGTCCAGCAGGCGCTTGCGCTCCAGCCCCGTGTAGCGCAGTTCGCGCACAATACGCGAAACATAGACCTTCTCGCGAGCGATCAGCCACCGCGAACGGCGCTGTTCCCGAGCGCTGCTCTTGCCCGTAGCCTGTTTTTCTTCCAGTTGCGCAATCCGCTTCTGATGCTTCACCAGCGCGTCGATGCGTGCCACCGTCGCGCGCACGCGCACCTGCACCACTTCTTCGGTCAGCTCTTCTTCGTCGAAGACCACGACCTCTTTCACATTGCGCACACCGCGCTTCAGATCCTCGCCCAGGGCCACGATCTCGCGAATTACGATGGACGAGCGCGAAATCGCTTTCAGCACCCGCATCTGTCCGCGCTCGATGCGCTTGGCGATTTCCACTTCGCCCTCGCGCGTCAGCAGCGGCACCGTGCCCATCTCCCGCAGGTACATCCGCACCGGGTCGTTGGTCTTTTCCAGTGTGCCGGGCGTCAGATCGAGTTCAACGTCCTCGCCCTCTTCCGCTTCGAATTCCTTGTCGGGGCCAAACTTCGGGCCGTCCAGCAGATCGATTCCCTGGGTGCCGATGGTGGTGATCAGATCGTCCAGATCGTCGGCCGAGCTTATCTCTTCCGGCAGCATGTCATTCACGTCGCCATAGGTCAGGTAGCCCTTTTCCTTACCAACTTCAATCAGGCCATCTATCTCGTGGTCGAATTTCTCTTCAATCGCCAATATGCTCCTGCTCTCTTCGGCATGACCAGCCATGCTGCGTCTTGCCCGATCTCATATTCGGTCGCCGCTCCCGCATGGTCACGCCGACTTGAATGCCGTGCCCTCGGAATGTGTTCCCCTCAGGTCATGCGGCCGCGCGAATGAATCTATGCACCGTTTCGCGCACCGGTGCGGGGTCCGATCGTGGCGCTAAAAAAGATTTCATCTCGGAAATCTTTGCGCGCGCAGACACGGACCTGCGGTCTCCCGCAAAAAGAAGCGGTCTCAGGGTGTTGCTCGGAGCAGGATGACAGCGCTTCAGGTTTCGCCTGGATCGCCCGCGAGCCGCAGCTCATGGATGGGGCAGAGGGGCGCGCATCCTCACAGAGATCAATAGATTACCATAGGTTACACGGCTTTTGCCAGCGCAAAATCTGCGCCTTACTCCAGGGCGCGACGGTCATTTTGCTGGCTGGCCGCTACCGGGCCGGGCAAACTCCACTCCTCTGCCCGCTCTGTTCCTCAATTAATTAGACGCCGGAGTGTCTAATTCGACGCAAGGAATCAGAGGCTTGGACCGGGCGGGCAGGGCGCGCATCGGCCCCGTGGTACTCAACAACAGACTTAGCATCCAATGTTCCCCAGAGGCCGATGAGGGTAGGCTTACGCCGTCCCCGTATCGTTGCGGTGCAACTGCCGCAGCGCCCTGTCCAGTTCCAGCTTGCGTTGCGTCAGCAGGGCCAGCTCGGCAAAATCGCCGCGGCGCTCGGCCTCCGCAATCTGGGCCCGTAGGTCGCGCAGGCTGCTCTCAATCTGCCGCTGCTGCACGCTGACAATCGCTCCCCGCACAGCACCCGCCGAGGGCGGCTCCGTCTCCGCCAGCAGAGCCTCGGCCAACAGCGCCCGTTGTGCCGGGTCCTCCACCACGTCCATCGGATCCCGACTACCCCGGCCAGCCAGCGCCTGCAATGCTTTGAACGATCCAAGTGACTCAAACCATGCAGGTTGACGGTTGATGGCTTCTGCCGCCAGGCGTCGTGCCTCTTCGTCTGCCGGATCGTTGATGGCCAGGGCTCGCAACAGCACCCGCTCCACCTCCGTCAGAGTTGCGGTCCGCACTTCGATATGGTCACGCCGGCGCAGTGCAGCCTGGCGCAACTCTTCCCGTAGCACCGACGAGTCAATACCCAGCTTTTGCGCCGCGTCCCCGGCAAACTGGTCGCGCACCAGCTTCTCCGGGATGCGCCGGATGTGCGGCAGCAGGTAATTCATGGCCTTTACCTTCTGCTCCGCGCTGGCACCGGGGAAAAGCTGACGGGCGCGTTCGATCAGGTAGTCCGACTGCCGCCGTGCCCCCCGCACCGCCGCCGTATACGCTTCTACGCCCCGCTCGCGGATAAATCGGTCGGGGTCCAGGCCGCCATCAAGCGTGACCAGCTTCAGGTTGAAGCCCTCTTCGGTCAGCAACGCAATCGACTTTTCGGCCGCATTGGCTCCGGCGGCGTCGGGGTCGAAGTTGACCACCACATTCGAGGTGTGCCGTTTCAGAATCGCCACCTGCTGCTCGGTAAAGGCCGTGCCGCTGGTGGCGATCACGTTCTGTATCCCACGCAGAAACACGCTGATGCAGTCCATCTGCCCCTCCACCAGCAGGGCAAATTCCGCCTGGCGGATGGCGGTCTTTGCCTTGTCCAGGTTGAACAGCACCTGGCCCTTCTGGTAGAGCGGCGTCTCCGGCGAATTAATATACTTGGGGCCGGCCTTGTCCCCACTGTCGAGGGCCCGCGCCGTAAAGGCAATCACCCGCCCGCTCTCATTGGCGATGGGGAACATCACCCGCTTGCGGAACCGGTCGTAAATCGGCCCCAGGCCTCCATCCCCCTGCTCCTTTGAGCTGAAGAGCCCGCTGGCCCGCAGCGTCTCCTCGTCGGCCATGCCGCTCAGCCGTTCGCGCAGCGCATTAAAGCTGTCAGGCGCGTAACCGATATGAAATGCCTTGATGCCCTCCGGCGTCAGCCCGCGCCCCGCCAGGTACTCGCGCGCCACCGCCCCCTCCGGCCCGCGCAACTGCTCCTCAAACCATGCGGTTGCGGTCTCATGCAGTTCCAGAAGCCTCGCCCGCATCCGCGCTCCGGCGGCCTCCTCAGGCGACGAGAACTCTCGCTTGGGCAGCGGAATCCCGCATTTCCCTGCTACGATCCGCACTGCTTCGGGGAAGCCTACATTCTCAATCTTGCCCACAAAGCTGAAGACATCTCCCGACACGCCACAACCGAAGCAGTGATAGAACTGCCGCACCGCGTGCACGCTGAAGGACGGCGACTTTTCCTTGTGGAACGGGCACAGGCCGGAGTAGTTTTGCGCGCCCGCCTTGCGCAGCCGAATGTATCCCTCGATCACCTTGACGATGTCGGCCTGTTGCTTCACGGTCTGGGAGAAGTCGGACACGGGAGGAACTGTATTGAGAATAAGGCCGGCGGGACGCAGCCGATGTGGAAGCGGTGGAAAGCCGGAAAGCTTCTGCGCCTGTTCAGCCGAAGTCTGCCGCTGCGGGCGGAGGGTTTGCGGTGCAGCAGCGGTTCAAACGGAGGGGGCGGAGATCATGAATCAACCCCATGATCCCCGCCCCCCCACGAATCCAGTGCGGTGACCGGCCTTGTGTGTCGGCCGGTCCCCGCATTGCTTATTGCGCGCTCACCGAATAGAGCCGCACCGGCCCCAGCAGCCCTGACGGCAGCAGCGGCGAGGTTGCCTTGAACGGCTTCTCATCGGCAAAGGTGTATTTGGTTGCTCCCGGTTGCTCATCGCCGATCAGGCGGTTGGTCCACGCATTGGTTACCGTGATCGACACTTGATTGGCGCCCGGCTTCAATGCTCCGGTTACGTCCACGCGAAACGGCGCGTGCCACACCAGGCCCAGCGGCTTGCCGTTCACCTTCACTTCCGCCAGGTTCTTTACATCGCCCAGGTCGAGCCACACGTGCGTGCCCTTGTGCAGCCACTCCGCCTTGGCGTCGATCGTCTTGGTGTATTCGCCGTGTCCGGAGAAATACTTCACTCCCGCGTCGGAGTTGTCACTCCAGGACGAAAGCGAATCCAGTGTCGCCGTCGCGGGCGCTCCGCGGCCGGGCTGGAAGCTTACCTTCCATGCGCCGTCCACCGTCGCCAACTCCTTCTCAGTCGGCTTCGGCAAGGTGCGCTCAGTTTCCTTGGTCGCCTTCTGGAACACTACGAACACCGTGCCCCAGGGTTCAAGGTGCATAGGTACCGTCGTGCGTCCATCGGCGATCTTGAACGACGCGGGCTCTGACTTGCCGGTCTCGGGGTGCCACAGTTCCGCGGCCTTGCCGGCGACACGGAATGTCGCATCTACGTTTACTTCGCTCGCACCGCGATTGTCCACAAAGTAGAGGTCGGCATCGGCCAGCTTGCGATGAACAAAGAGCAGCCGGTTGTCGGTCTCCGGCTTTGCATAGTCGAAGTCGGGTTTCAGATCGAGCGCGGCGAAGACGTCCTTGAGATCCTGTCCTGCATACACCGTGCCCTGGCCGACCTTATGTATCCCTGTCCCATCACCGAACAACTCATCGTTCAGCTTGTTGAACTCCGCCTGGTCATCGGCCAGGCTCGGATCGTCGAAGGGTTTGGGACCGGCAAGCGTCGCGCCCTCGGATACCAGCTTGTGAATTGCGCGCAGCACCGGCAGTGACATGTGCCGGCTATACGGATCGAGTCCAAGCAGGCGATAACTCATCCCGCCGGACGATTCGATGCGGCCCGCCTTCACGCTCAGCACGTGAATCAGCCCATCGGCATTGATGTAGTCAAATCCGTAGCCCGCCGGGATGTCCGGTGACTTCTCGGCAAAGATCGCGGTCAGGTTTGAATCCTCGCCGTAAAAGTAGATCAGGTCCGCGCCGAAGTGCCCTTGTTGCAGCATGTAACTGCTGCGCGAAATGTAGTCCACCCACGGACCAGCCTGCTCCGCCCACGTTTCGTTGCGGTTGAACCACTGGCCGCAGGGGCCCAGTGTCATTCCCGGAGCCTTGTCCACCAGCGGCTGATGGGCCGACTCGTGAATGACGAAGCGGTTGATGCCGTTTAGTAGCTCCTGATCGGCAGTCGGTTTCAGCGTTTGCGGCGACCACGCCCAGGCATACGTTGAGTCGCAGGTGGTCAGTGACTCAGCCGCGGCCAGGTTCTGCCCGTAGATGTGGGCCACCGATGCCGATTCGCGATCGTCTGCGTTGTAGCCGAACGTTTCCTTGTCCTTAGTCGGGTCCAGGGTCTGCGTCCAGATCGCGCTCATGGGAATCTCGTTGAACTTCTTCACTTCCATCCCATCGGCAATCAGGGCGCGGCCCCCTTCGTGTGATTCGCCATAATGGGCCATGCCGCGCTCGTGAATTGTCGCTTCCAACTGACCGTAGTGCTCATCGGCCACCAGATCGGCAATGGTTTTGCGGAAGTCCCACAGGAACCGGTCGCTGGCTTCGGCGCTCTCTACTACGCGGCCGGCAAGAACCGGCATCCAGGGCAGCGGATCATACCCGCGCAGCCGCTTGAATTGGTCGATCATGTGATCGGTCCAGTTTTGTGTCCCGGCTTCCCAGCTATCGTTGATGATGTAGCGGAGTCCCCGCTTGCCCATCATTTCGGGACCCACCGTATTCTTGTAGCTGTCCAGGAAGGTCTCCATGTATTTCTTCACGAAAGCTCTATCCAACTTGTCGACTTCGAGGCCCGTTGCTTCGGCAGTCGCCGGATGATTCGTGATTCCCAGCAGGGAGTAGCCGAAACGAAGCACGACCCAGTCGCCGGCCGGAGGCGTCCAGTCCAGCGTTCCATCCGGATGCATCTTCGCCGTCAAGTCGATCACATCGGCTTTTGCTACGGCATCCGTCGCGGCTATTGTGGGCGTCGCCAGCGGATAGTTGTTCGATTCAGTGGTAAATGCGGCCTTGTCCTCAAACCGGTTCACGCGCGCGCCGGAGTGAAGTTCCAGCTCGGAAATCAGATAGTCGGCCGGCGGGCCCTTCTTCATATCAGGCGAGTTGGGATCAACGTCCTTGGCCCAGTCCGGCAACGGAGGCGGCGGATTGCGCTTGAACACCACGCGGAAATACCGGGCCGTGACGGCGGGGAACGAGATTGTGTCCTGCGGCGCGCCCTCGCCTTTCAGGAAGGTCACCAGGTGGAAGTTTTGCCCATCTTCGCTGGCTTCGAGTGTTTTCTGCGGAGCGATGATGCCCGCCAATAGCGCAGCGGGCCCATCGGGATCCTGCGAGGAAATGGTTATTGAGCGGATTGTTTGCGCCGCCGGAAACTCGTACTGAATCCAGACGCTTGCGCCCTCGGCCGGAATGGGCAGTTTGGTCGTTTTCTCCAGATCACCGTCCGTCAGCATTGCAAAGTCCGGCGAACCCGCACTGGCCGTGATCTTCGCCTGCAGCGATGCGAAGGACACGTCGCCTGCGGGCCTGCGGTAGGCCACTACCACAGAATCGGCGTAGAACGAGGGAATCGCCGCCGAACCCGCGGGGGCTGCGATCACATCGTGGATGTTCATGCTCTGGAATTCCCCGGTATTCGACGGGGGATGCGCCAGCGTTCCGGTGAAGGGCTTGCCGCCTTCCACCAGGGTCTCGCTCCACACATACTTCTTCATTCCCTCGGCTGCCGGCACCCACGGGCCGCCCGACTCGCTCCAGCCCGGAGAGCCAGCGATGGCCTCTTCCAGGCCTAGCTGATCAGCCAGTGTGGTCGCGTACTTGAACGCGTCCTTCCACTCCGGCGTCATATACACCAGGCGCTTGGGCACCACCTGCGGCGTTTCCAAAGCCGCATCGAAGTTCTGAAATCCGGCCACCCCCACCCGGTGCATCCACTCCTCGTCCAGCTTGATGCCTTCCTTGGTGATGTTGCCGTTCATCCAGTGCCACCAAACCCGCGGATGCGCGCTCGATGGCGGATTTTCAAATCCGCTCTTGAGCGGATCGGGTTTGCTCTGCGCACCGGCCACGCCCGCGCTCAGCAATATCGCCAGCCCCAACCAGATCAATCTCTTCGATCCCAGTTCCATGTATGTCTCCCTTTTAAATTCGCGCGCCGGCTTATCTCGCTCCTCCGTTTCGGAGACGATCATCCCTCTTTCAGAAGGCGAAAAGATGTACTTTGCGCGACGCAGGGACGATAACACATCGGAACGCCCGGCGTCGCCGACGCAAACCACATTGGTACCGTCAAATAGGGCCATTCGCATGCCCTTGCGCCATAGCCGGAAGTGGGTGCGAGTAGGCCTTATTCCCTGTCGAGGCAGAGACAGGACGCTAGCGGCGAAACCAAGACACAAGGTAAAGGAGCGCGGACAGCAGGATGCTGATCAGGAGGCAAGTGCCAAGAGGTATGAAGACCGACGCATGCCTGCCTCTATACGCAATATCGCCGGGCAAGCGGCCCAGAGGGATGCCGATTCGTCCCGCCAGCATTAACACTGCTCCGATGAGGACCAGGAGCAGCCCTATGCCGAGAAGCGCTTTGCCAAGTTCGCTCATAACGGGCTTGTAAATGCTTGTTCCACTCCCGGTTTCTTCATCCGCAACGACATGAACTTGCCTGCGCGCAGATGGTTTTCTATGTCTTCCAGGCTATGCCCGGTGGTCTCCGGGACAAAGCGCCAGACGAAGAGGAAGCCGAGGAGGTTCAGCCCCGCATAGACCCACATGGCACCCCCAGTTCCCAGCAGGCTGACCATGCTCAGGGCGGTGGAGGTAATGATCAGGTTTGAGCCCCACAGCGTAGCCGCGTGAATGCTGCTGGCCTTGCCGCGAATCGCCAGCGGGAACATCTCAGAGCCCATCAGCCAACCGATCACCTGGACGCCCCCGGCGTTGAAGACCATGTAGACCAGCAGGCAGGCCACCAGCAGCCACGATCCCGATTGCGTCCTGGCCATGCCCATGCGGAACATGCTTCCCAGGACCACCAGGCTAACCACGGTGCCCGGCACCATCACCAGCGTCAGCCTTCTGCGCCCTACTCGGTCCACAATGTGGCGGCCAATAGCCGTCATGGTTACAAACACGATGGATACGCTCAGGCTGGCCAACAGTGCCGCCGACTTGCCGAATCCCGCCCCCGACAGCACCGTCGGAGTGTAGTAAATCATGGTTTCCAGTCCACTGAGTTGCGTGAAAGCCGCCACGCCAAACGCGGCCACGGCGGCGGGGCGAAGCCATGGCTCCAGCAGCATGCTCCAGCTTGCTTTTTTCCCACTACCACCCTCCGCGACCACCTGCCGGATCTCATCCAATTCGAAATTCACATCCGATTCGTTGTCACGAACCTGCTTCAGGACCGAGCGCGCCTTTTCGATCGACACGTTCTCCGCCAGCCAGCGCGGGCTCTCCGGCAGCCGCAACATGCAGAGCAGAAGGACAATCGCGGGCAGAACTGCGGCCACGATCATCCACCGCCAACTCCACACATCCTGCAGTGTGAAGCCCACAATGTTGGCCACCAGGATGCCGATACCGATCGATAGATTGAACGAGATGACCAGCCGTCCACGCCGGCTCGGAGGCGCCAGCTCGGCGATGTACATCGGTGTTACCTGCGATGATCCGCCCACGGCAAAGCCCAGGAGAATACGCGCTAGCGCAAGCAGTAGAGGACTGGGCGCGAGACTCGAAGCCAGCGACCCGGCGCAGAACACGCAGGCCACCGTCATGATGGTTCGCTTTCTGCCGATGCGCTCTGAAATCGTCCCGCAGCTCAGGGCGCCGATCACCGCGCCCACCAGGATCGAGGAAGCCACAATCTCCTGCATCCGGTGTCCCAGGTGAAACTCGCTCGAAATCGGCAACAACGCGCCCGAGATGATTCCCGTGTCGTAGCCGTAGAGGAAACCGGCAATGGCTGTCACCCCGGTAATGACGTATAGAAATGATGAAATCCTCGTTGCCGGACGATCTATGGTTGTAGCCATCCTGCATTCCTCAATCTGATTTAATGGCACTCTCTACACTGCGGCCAAGGTTGCGATCCAACTTGCCGACATCTCCAGCAGCACCTGGTCCAATTGCTCATCTCCTTGCCGTACACAGATGAGCTGCGAACCCCAGAAGCCAGTACTGTTCTTCAGCTTCGTCAAATACTGGTCCGAATCATATCAATCCGGCGCGCCTTGACGTGTTCACTTACTGATTCAGTTTTGCTCCGCCGTTGACGTGTTTCGCTACAGATGTTCTTCTTGACGTTGCATGAGTAAGCCAACGCCAACCCCTCAATTTACCCTCGACGACTACGAGACAGACTTTGCCGATCGCCATTTCTTGCATCATGTGGTGGCCAGGTGGGCCAAGGAAAAACCCGGCGCTCTCGCCCTTCTCAGTGCAGACGGCAGCCGTAAAGTCACATGGAGCGAGTTCGACCGTTTCACGACAGTATTGGCCATCGAGTTGTTGCACCTTGGCTTCAGCAGAGGCGACTACCTCGTCACCTTGTTGCCCATGTCTGTGGATCACGTCTTGCTGGAATATGCTTGTTTCAAAATCGGAGTGATTGTCGCTCCGATCGATCTGCGCCTATCCTCCGCCGAGGTGATTCGAGCCCTGGAAATGCTTCGTCCGCGCGGATTTGTCTGCCTGGGCCTGAATCCTCCCTTCGACCTTCGCGAAATGTGGCGCGCAGTGCAGACGCAGTGCCCGTGGATCCAACATTCCATCGCGGTCGACTCGGCTGACGCCATCCCAGGCACACGCTCTTATGCTTCCCTTGCCGAGCCCGCATTCCGTTCCCTAACGGATGCAGCTCTCCCGACCGATGCTGACTCTGCGGCCCTGGCACATGTCGCCTCTACCCTCACTGAAGAGGATGGCGCACTGGTCATCTTTACCACCGGTTCCACAGGTTCTCCCAAGCCGGCCTTGCTTTCGCACCGCAACATTACCGTGCAGAACATGTGCCTGAGCGGTGGACTTCTAGGTGGAGACCGCGGCTTGCGCATCTTGGTCCATCTCCCTCCTTCGCACGTCGCCAGCCAGAGCGAGATGACAATGAGCATGCTCTTCGGAGGTGGCTCGGTTGTTCTCCTCGAGGTCTTCGATGCCAGCCGTACGTTGCGTGCAATTTCACAACATCAAGTAGAGATCCTGGCCCAGATTCCGGCCATGTTCAACCTTGAGTGGATGCTGAAAGACTATGACCGCTACGACCTCTCCAGCCTCAAGTTTGTCGCCTTTGGAGGCAATGCCGTTTCGCAGTCCTTTGTAGACCGAGTCGCCTCCATGGCTCCCTTGATCGGCACTGGGCTGGGGCTCACCGAGGCTTCCGGTTTCTGCACTTATATACGGGCAGGTGCGGCCGCACGGAAGACACTTCTCGCCGGGCTTGGCCAGGACATGCCCATCTACCCGTGCTCCATTCGCCAACCCATGCGCGACGATGGCAATGCCGGCGATGAACTACCCTCCGGCACGATTGGCCATGTGTGCTTTCGCGGGCCGCAGACCTTTCTTGGCTATGTCAACGATCCTGTCGCCACCGCTAAAACGATCTCGTGCGATGGCTTCTTATATACCGGCGATCTGGGATACAAGGATGACGTAGGATTACATCTGAGCGGCCGGGAGAAGTGGGTAATCAAGTCGCTTGGCTACCAGATCTTCCCCGGTGACGTGGAGAACCACATCTGTGCCCTTTCAGAGAAGGTGGCCAATTGCGTGGTAGTCGGAGTAGCGCATGAGGTTGTTGCGGAAGCCGTGGTGGCCGTGGTGGAGAAGAGACCTGGAATCGAATTAAGCCCCAAAGAACTCGATCGCCACGTGCGTCGGCTGCCCACTTATATGCGGCCCCGTCATTGGATCATTCTCGAACCCGGCAAGATGCCGTTGAACCGCGTGGTCAAGCCAGACTACCTGCGCGCCCAGGAGATGGCCTGCAACGAAATCGCCCAGCTGCGTGCCCGTGGCGAGTGGGACAGCGACTACGTCAAGGGCCAGTAATGCGAAGCCAGTACCGGGGACAATTTGCATTTTTTCGCCGCGTCTGCCAGATGCCATAAACGCGAGGAACAGTGTCACTGTCCGTTTGCGTACACCGGTTTTCGGAATTGGACACCGCGCAGGCTCGCGATGCGGCACCTCGGTAGTCCTATCGCAACGATTCATTGAGGTTTCCGAATCTCCGGCTTTGGCAGTTGGAATGCTGATGTGTCAGGTTCAGGAACCACCTTTCTGAAGTTCCACTCGGTTCGCGCTCAGCCGTCCGACATCCTGCAAGCGTCTGAGCAGCACCCAGATCACGGGCGTGGACCTTGCACTTGAAAGGATGCTGTCCAGTGGGGACATTCACGCAGAATCTCAAATTCTCGATGCGGCAGTTACGCCGCAATCCCGGCTTCACCGCGACGGTGGTCTTCACACTGGCACTCGCCATCGGCGCGAACACTGCGATCTTCTCCATCGTGAACGCGCTCATGCTGAAGAGCCCGCCTTACGCGCATCCAGAACGCATGGGGGCCATCTTCGAGCAAATTCAGGGCACGGAGTCCTCGGCCGGACGCCGCGACATTGATGGAGTGCAATGGGAACTGCTGCGCGATAACGTTCCGTCGCTGCTTTCGGCTGTCTCCGGCGGAAGCGCGTCCGGCGTAAATCTTCAGGCCGGCGAGCGCGGGCAGTACGTCCACGCGGCGCGTATCTCCGCGCACTACTTCGACGTGCTGGCGATCCAGCCCACCATTGGGCGTAACCTTTCGGAGACCGAGGACAGACCGAACGGACCAAAAGTCGCTATCCTCAGCTACGGGCTGTGGCACACCACCTTCGGAGGCAACCCGACCCTGATCGGCCGGACGATCCGGCTCAAGGGTGAACCCTATACCGTGATCGGCGTGCTGCCGGAAGGAGCTACCACCCCACTGAGCGCCGATCTTTACACAGCTCTCCAACCGAGCCGCGAGGGCGAGGGCGGCGGGACCAACTTTGACGTCATCACGCGCCTCCGCGACAGCGCCACGTGGCAACAGGCGGACGCGGAGATCAACCGCGCCTGGGCCTTCCGCGCCGCCCGCTCTGCAGCCAGCCACTCCGGCGCGCGAGTGACCTATTATTCCGTGCCGTTGCAAAAAGGCGAGACCGCCGAGCTGCGCCCGAAAGCATTGACGCTGATGCTGGCGGCCGGTTTCATCCTCCTCATCGCCTGCGCCAACCTGGCCGGCCTGACGCTGGTGCGCATGACACGCCGGGTGCCGGAGGTCGCCACGCGGCTGGCTCTGGGAGCTTCGCGCTGGCAGATTCAAAAACAGTTCTGGGTGGAGAACCTGTTGTTGGCCGCTGTAGGCGGCGCGGCCGGAGTGGGAGTAGGATTTCTTGCTCTTCGCGGGTTGTTGTCGCTGCTCCCTGAAGATTATCTCCCGGTGGCCGGCGTGCCGCTCGACGGCCGCGTGCTGGTCTTCACATTGGTTGTCTCAGTGCTCACAAGTGTGCTGTTCGGCATGTTGCCCGCGCTCGCCGTCCGCAAGGTCAATTTGCGCTCGTCGATGGCCAGCCGGACCGTGGCGAGCGGAGAACGGCTGCGCCTGCGGCAAATGCTGATTGCCGGCGAAGTAGCGTTGACCGTGGTTCTGTTGGCCGGCAGCGGCTTGCTCATCCGGACTCTGATCCATTTGCAGACCTTGCAGCCGGGATTCAATCCCTCTGGGGTGATGACGGCCAAGGCTTCATTGGATGATGCGCGCTATCACGATCCCGCGGCGTTCCGAAAGCTGCTCGACGACAGTACCACCGCCATGCAGCGCATTCCTGGCGTCAAAAGCGCTGCGGTTGGCTTGTCGCTGCCATATGAACTCGCATTGAACAACGGGGTCACAATTCAGAACGGGCCGGAAGCCGGACAACAGGCCGGAACCGATGTGGTGTACGTCACGCCCGGCTACTTCGCTACTTTGCAAATTCCGCTGCTGGCGGGTCGCGCCTTTACCAATACGGACGGCCCGGACAAGCAGCAGGTGGCAATCATCAACCGGACATTTGCGCGGAAGTTCTTTCCCGGAGCCAATCCCGTCGGCAGCACGTTGAACAAGGGTGTGGTCATCGTGGGCGTTGTATCGGATGTTCAGCTTTCGTCGAGGCTCAATCCAACCGCCCCGCTCATGAGCGAAGAAACCATGTACATTCCCGCAGCTCAAATGACCCAACCGGAAGTCCTCGCGCTGGTGCATACCTGGTTCCAGCCCAGTTGGATCGTGCGTACCGCCGGGCCGGTGGAGGGGTTGACCGCACAGATGCAGCGCGCGCTGGCTAGCGCCGATCCCGGTCTGCCGTTTTCAGGCTTTTACGGAATGAGCGATCTGATGGCCCAGACCCTCTCGACGCAGCGCATCGAGGTAGCCCTGCTCAGCGCCATGGCCGGCCTGGCCCTGCTGCTGAGCGCAGTGGGAATCTTCGCGCTGGTGTCCGGGATGGTGGCGCAGCGAACGCGCGAAATCGGCATTCGCATTGCCCTCGGCTCCAGTGTCCGCCAAACCATGGTCCACGTTGCAGGCTCGGGAGTCCGCGCATCGGCGTATGGACTCATCCTCGGTTTAGTCCTCTGCACGGCAGTGCTACGCGTAATGCATAGTGTGCTCTATGGGATAAGCGTCTACGATGCGCCGACGATTGTGTCGGTAGTGCTGGCGCTTGCCTCCGTTACGTTGCTGGCTTCGTCAATTCCAGTGCTGAGAATTGCTCGCATTGACCCGGCGCGCACGCTGCGGGACGAATAGGACAATCGTTCGCGGAGACAGATTCTCGCGCCGGACTCTAGGCAGTTCTCACAGGTAGAGAGTCCCTCTGATCTCTGGTCCTTACCCCCAGCCGTTGCCTGGCGAGTTACTTGTTGCAACGAATATCTATCTGGCGCATCCAAACAGTTGAAAGGAGCAATACAAATGTCTACTGCCAGCACCACCCCTGCCGCCCTGACCACCTGGAAGATCGATCCGGCCCACTCTGCCGCCGAGTTCAAGGTGAAGCACATGATGATCTCCAACGTGAAAGGTAAGTTCAGCGGCCTCAGCGGCTTGCTGAGCCTCAACGAAGCTGACCTCACCGCCTCCAGTGTCGAGGCTGCTATCGACGTAGCTACCATCAGCACGGGCGACCCGCAGCGAGACGGCCACCTCAAGAGCGCCGACTTCTTCGACGCCGAAAAGTTCCCCACCTTCACCTTCAAGTCCGTTGCCGTGCATCAGGATGCACCCGGCGAAGTGGCCGTTACCGGCGAACTTACCCTGCACGGCGTCACCCGCACCGCGACCTTTGCCGTGGAAGGACCAAGCGCACCCGCCAAGGATCCTTGGGGCAACATCCGTGTCGGATTGTCGGCTACTGCCAAGATCAATCGAAAGGACTTCGGCCTTACCTGGAACTCCGCATTGGAGACCGGCGGCGTGCTCGTAGGCGAGGAAGTCACCATCACTTTGGATGTGCAGTTCATCAAAGCTTGAGCCTGCGCCGGGCTGATTACCTGTTGCAACAAATATCACGCTCGCGCATCTCTTAATGTGGAGCATGTCAGGAGGTCCACCATGTCGCTTCGCCCCGTCAAGCAGATACTCGAAACCAAGCCCACCATCGAAGGCGCAGGCGTGAAGTTGCAGCGCGCCTTCGGGTTCGGCAAGACAAAGGAGTTCGATCCCTTTCTCCTGCTGGACGACTTTCGCAACGAAAACCCCGCCGACTACCTGGCCGGATTCCCCTGGCATCCCCACCGGGGAATTGAAACCATCACCTATGTGCTGGCGGGCGAGGTAGCTCACGGCGACAGCCTGGGAAACAAAGGCCGTATGACCGCGGGCGATGTCCAGTGGATGACGGCGGGCAGCGGTATCCTTCACCAGGAGATGCCGAAGGGCGATGCCAATGGCCGCATGCACGGCTTCCAGTTGTGGGCCAACCTGCCCGCTTCGTTGAAGATGACCGACCCGCGCTACCAGGACATCCCGTCCGGCGCCATCCCCGAAGTGACCGAGGACGACGGCACCCGGGCCCGCATTATCTGCGGGGAGTTCTGGGGTAAGCGAGGACCAGTGGAGGGCGTAGCTGCCGATCCCAGCTACGTGGACATCTCGGTGCCGCCCAACCAGCGCCGCCGCATCCAGGTGGAGACCACGCGCAATGCATTCGCTTACGTCTTTGCCGGCGCGGGGACGTTCCGTGACGCCTCAGAGCCTCAACCGGTGCTCACCGAGTCGGCCGTGGACCCCAACGCAACCCCGGAGTACGACGCGAAAAACCACTCGCTTGTGCTTTTCGACCGCGGAGACGAAATCGTGGTCCAGGCCGGCCCCAAGGGCATACGCTTTCTGCTGGTATCTGGCAAGCCGCTTGAGGAGCCGGTGGCGTGGTACGGCCCCATCGTGATGAACACCCAAGCTGAACTGCACCAAGCCATGAGCGAATTGCAGGACGGTACATTCATCCGGCACCGCTGACACAAAAGGGTGCGCTCCAACGCGCACCCATTCATTTGGATCCCCCAGTTCCCACGAAAAACTAGAAGCCTTTACTTCTCCACCGGCAGCTCCGCCGAGAGGATGTTCATAGGCGTGAGGCCGCGTTGGCGCAGGGCGCGGAGGCTCAGCGCGTCGTGACGCTTGGCCAGGCGGCGGCCATTGTGGTCTACAACCAAACTGCAGTGGAACCATGATGGATTGGCGAAACCCAGCGCGCGGTTGAGCAGGATCTGGCGAGCGGTGGACTTGAGCAGATCAGCCCCGCGCACCACCTCCGTGATGCCCATGGCCGCGTCGTCGGCCACGCAGGCAAGCTGGTAACTGGGAACGCCGTCGCGCCGCCACACCACGAAATCGCCAAAATCCACGCCGGCCTGAAAGCGCTGTGGGCCCAGGTTCAGGTCGTCAAACTCAATCACTTCGCCGTCAACGACGCGAAATCGCCAATTCGAGGTGCCGGGATTTTCGAGATCGATTGCGGCGGAGTGGGACGGTGCCGGTGATTCACCCGCCTTGGGGCGGCAGGTGCCGGGATAGATGGGTTCATCGTCGAGCGGTTCCAGTTTGCCGTGCGCACTCTCGTGTGGCGCGCTGAGAGCGGCGGCCAGATCTTTGCGTGAGCAGCGGCAGGGATAGATGAAGCCGCCCGCGAGGAGCCTGCGCCATTCGGCCAGATAGACCGCGTGCCGCCTGCTCTGCGCATAGGGTGCAAACGGACCGCCTTTGTCTGGCCCCTCGTGCCAGCGGATGCCGAGCCAACGCAGGTCTTCAAGGGCGGCCTCAGCGTATTCGGCAAGGCTGCGGTCGGGGTCCAGGTCTTCCATGCGCAATACCAGCGTCCCGCCCGCGTTGCGCGACCGCTGCCAGGCCGCGAAGAATGTGCGCGCGTGGCCCACGTGCAGGTAGCCCGTGGGCGAAGGCGCGAGCCTGCCGCGATAGCTGGATGTGGGCGCGGGAGTGAGGCTGGCCATGCTGACCCCAGTGTAGCCAGCCTCAAGCGATCAGGATATGGAGAGTTTGGTGCGGGTTAGTCTGACTCGTCGCCGTCGCGATCGTTTTCGTGGTGATGTTCGTAGTGACCGATGCTCTGGCTCAGGTGGTCGGGGTCAACCGAGACCTGGACAACGTCCAACTCATGCCCGTCGAGATCAAGGACAAACAAACCCACGCGATTGCCTTCAGGATGCATGAAGATCAGCGTCTGCTCGTTGCCGTTGCGGCTGGTTTCGCGAATCACGCGCTCCCAGCCCTGGCCCAGCTTCTCTTCGACCATGCGATTGAGTTCATCACCGTCTACCGATGCGGAGAAATTGTCGAACTCCGCCACATGGATACCACTGACGCCGTCATGCGTTGCTTTGCGCGAGATGATGCTGATGAGGCCGAGCAAGGGAATGCGCGTGGCGTGCGCGTGGTAGCGCGTCTCAATGGAGTTGACAACGCCGTCAAAGCCGCCCTCGCCATTGCCGGCCAGCACCACAACGGGAATCAGCAAAGCTACAAAGCAGATCGGGATCCAGATAAGCCTTCTCATTGGTCGCCGCCCTTCTTGTCTTTCTCTTTGTCCTTGGCCTTGCCTTGTGTGTTCTTCTCCACATCACCCAGCGCGCCCAGACCGCCAAGGCCCTTGAGCTTGCCCAGCTCATCCATGCGGATGGGGCCGAGGATCAGCACGATGCTCAACTCCTTGGGCTCAGCCGACAGAATGAACATGCCGCGAGTTTCGCCGTTCACCAGCTTGACCATCACGTCAGTGGTTTCGCCGGTCCTGCGCTCGCGCTCGCGCACGATGGGCGACCACTCGCTAGTTTCGAAATACTTGCGCAGTTGCTCGATCTGCTCCATCGAGTACTGGCCTTCCTTGTCGAACTCGTACTCGCGAACGTAGATGCCATCGAGCCCCTGGATGAGTTGGCGGGTGTTGGCTTCGTCCTTATCTTTGCCATTCATAAACTTGGCGGCAAATCCGAGCATGTTCTTGCCCAGCGTGACCTCAGTGACGTTGGAGGCGCGCGCTGCCAGTTCTTTCTCGACAGGCGAAGGCAGCGGCAACGGCGAGGTCTGTGCCAGCATCGGCGCAGCGAGCGTGGCTGCTCCCAACACGAAAATTGCAATTCGTTTCTTCATCCTGGGCTCCTTACTCCTGATCGGCGCGGCCATGTGAAGCGAGCCGCTCATTCACTTTGTTGAGGGCGTGACTGGTAACACGCAGCGCAGTAAGAACCTGTTGGCGGGCCGCTTCGCCCTGGCGTTGTTCTTGCTGATGACGCCATGCCAATCCGCCGCCCAGAGCGCAGGCCAACGCGACTGAAGCCGCCAAGCGCTGCCACAGCACAGCGTGACCACGCTGGTGTTGCGTGCGGCGCCAACGCCTGCGCTCCATCAATCTGTGCTTCAAGCCGGGCGGCGCGGGCCGCCGTTCCAATGCCTGGCGCAATTCGATTTCAAAGTCGTCCATCGATTCAGGCTCCACGAATGTACTCCCTCAAGTGGCATGCGGCCTTGGCTCGCAACAATTTCAGGCCCCGCTGCAGGTGACTCTTTACCGTGGCCAGCGGCGCATCCAGCGTGGCCGCAATCTCCTCCGGTGTCAGATCCTCCTGGTAGCGGAGCACCAGGGCCGCGCGCTGCGGCTGGGGCAAGGTAACGAGCAGGCCTTCCAGGCGAGCTCCCAATGGAGAAGATTTCTCCTCAGGGCGCGCGCCGTAATCTTCTTCGATCTCCACCCACAGGTCCACCCCACGTACCCGGCGACGGCGCAACGCATCTGCTGAACGGCTCATGGCCACGCGGCGAAGCCAGAAACATGCGTGCTGCGGCGATTCGATCTTGTCCATGTGCCTGTCCAGTTCCAGAAAGACATCCTGGGCGATTTCCTCGGCCAGGCCACGATCGCCGGTCATGCGCATGGCGAGCGAAAACACCATGGACTGGTGCTCGTCTACGAGTCGTTCAAATTGCGGCTGCCAGTCACGGGCCATGGGGCGCTTCTACTCTCTTATCCGCAGAAAGTTGCGGGAGGGGATGCAAGAGTTACGCGCAGGGAAAGAAAAAGTTCAGGCGGGGTGGATGCGGGCGGCGGTACGGGAAGGGCCGGGGGCGCAGCAGAGCTTCACAGCTTCACAGTTTCACAGTTTCGCGGTTTCACAGTTTCTGTGATTCTGTGAAGATGGCGAGCGGAATTGATTGAAAATGCGGGGGTTAGGCGGGCTTCACAGTTTCACAGTCAAAAACGGAGATTTTTTATTTGGGAGGCCTGTCAAAGTTGGGAGAGGATTGGGCGGGACTGCGCTCTTCCTCCATTACCAATTGTGCGCCAAGGGGAGTTAATTCTATGCAAGGCAAGAGGGAGATGTTTGCCTGCCCGGTGAACTGCCTCAGGAAACACTCTTCACGCAGGGGATATGGCTATCGCTTGCGGTAAGCCGGGTATCCGCGGGGACCCCGGTGAAAATCGAGACCTGAGGCACCCAGCCCTGGGTGCGTGTTAGATGAACTGGGATCTATTTGCGATGGGTTGGTTAGAAGAGGTCGGGGATGTTGTGGAAGGCGATGCGGGTGGGGGCGGCCTTGAACGCGGTGAGCATGGTGGCGGGAGCCAGGGCGCTGAGGCCGTACTTGTGATTCAGCTCATCCATGGCCGCCATGAGGCGGGTGCGGCTCTGCGCGCCGTCCAGGGTGTCGAATAGATTGAGCGAGTGAAGGCGGTCGGGGACGAGGGCGGTGAGTTGAACGCCGACAAAGTAGGGCTGGTCGAACTCCGGCCCGGCGGGACGGCCGGCCCATAGACGGCTGAGCGCGGCGATGAGGGTTTGATTGTCCTGGCACTCGCTGAGGCGCAGGTCGCCGTGCCAGCCGCGCGTGGGCACGCCGAAACGGCTGACGGGCGCATGCTGCTCCCGGGGTACGGCAAAACCCACGGCGAGCCCGATATTGCCGGCCCAGAGGCCGTTGGAGCGCAGGCGCATGGCGGCTTTGTGGAGCAGCTTATGAGCCACAGCCCAGGCCTTCTCCGCGGTGCGCATGTCCGGGGCCAGCACATGGGAATGGCTGATGGACTTGAGGTGCTCGGTCTCAGCCATGTCGAAGTCTTCGCCGTGGAGCCAGTGCCAGAGGCGCTCGCCCCAGACCGAGCCCCAAAGCTGGCCGGACTGCTCGGACTCCATTGCCAGCAGATCGTGCATGGTGCGGATGCCTTTGTCGTTGAGGTGCTTCTCAGTTTGAGCGCCGATGCCGGGCAGGTCGCGGAGAGTGAGCTGGGTGAGCGCTTCAGGCAAAACGTCGACAGGCAAAGCGACCAGGCCGTCAGGCTTTTCCATGTCACTGGCTACCTTGGCCAGATAGCGGTTTGTGGCCAGACCCACCGAACTGCGCATCACGGTGCCTACGCGCTCGCGGATGCGCGCCTTGACCTGGCGGCCCAGTTCGAGCGCCGCAAGCAGCGGGCGCTCGCGGCCCATGAGACGACAGGCCATCTCGTCAATGGAGAGCACGGCGGTGACGGGGAGACAGCTCTCGACCGCTTCGACGATGCGGTGGTGGTAGTCGACGTAGATCTCGTGGCGCGCCTCGACCAGGATCAGGCCGGGACACATCCGCTTGGCTTCGGCCACGATGGTACCGGTTCTGACGCCGTGCGCCTTGGCCTCATAACTGGCGGCGATGCAGCAGGTTGTGTCGGCCATCATGGGTACGACAGCCACGGGCTGACCGCGCAACTCGGGGCGATCCTGCTGCTCGACCGAGGCAAAATAGGAATTGAGATCGACGAAGAGCCAGTTGAGGCAGGGGCCGGAGTCGGGTTGCCGGGCGGCAGGCGGGGCCTCGCTGTGAGGAAGCGGGAGAGTGTCTAGCCACTGGTCCGGAAGGGCTGTGGGCAGCGGATTGGAGGCGGCGGCCATGTTGCAATTATTTTCGCTTTTTATTCTCTCTCGTGCAATGGAAATGAGGGAGCAGACTGAAGAAAATTCGGGTGCTATACTGCGCTTGCTTGGGTACTGGCGCTCTGACGCTTGAGGAGTTGACCGGAACGCCGGTTTGACAGCCTGGCTTTGGAGTTGAGTCCATGAAGTTTTGGCTTATGCATAGCGTAGTTCATTGGTTTGCGGCGAATGCGAATCTCCTTGCCATCCTGGTGACGGCGGGGGTGGCGGTTCTGCTGGTCTGCTGCCTGGAGTGCACGAAATGCCCGTGCCGCGACAAGGACGATCTGTTCCGCCACCACGGAGCCTGAGAGGCTAAGGCGATCGCATTTCAGGCGGATCGCGTGCCTTGGTGGAAACGCAAAAGCCAGACGCCCGACACATGTGTCCACAGAGAACTGCGCAAGACCGCAGAGCGCCGGCCGGTTGCCGCGTTTATGCGCACGGTCGTGTAGCAGGCCAGCACAACGCCATCGGCGATGGCGCGGCACCGGAAATCTTCAATGGCGGGCGGCTCGAACTTCTCGGTCGACAGGAGATGGAGAATCTGGTGGCGCGACCAAAGCCTGCCGGACGAGCCAAACTCTACAAAGTCCTCGGCGAGCATGGCTGAAACGCGGGCGCAGTCTCTGCGTACGGCAGGGTCGATGAGTGCTTCTTCGCAAGCGCGAAGGTGCGAGGTAATCGCGGCCATTTCGCTGGTGTTCATGGGACGGAACTCATTGCACGGGCGGCATCAGGTACTGCTCAAAGTGGGCCAGGATGCGGTTGTACAGATGGGTCCGCACATCGGGTCCGGCGATGGAGTGGGTTTTGCGCGGGTAGATCTGCAGGTCGTAGGGGATGCCGGCTTCAATCAGCTTCTGCACAAATTGCACCGTGTTTTCGATGTGTACATTGTCGTCGCCGGTTCCATGCGCGATGAGCAAGCGACCTTTGAGATTGGCTGCGGAGTTGACGACGGAGAAGTCCTTGTAACCGGAAGGAAAGTCCGCGGGGAGGCTCATGTAGCGCTCGGTGTAGATGGAGTCGTAGTTGCGCCAGTCGGTGACTGGAGCCACCGCAACCCCGGCCCGGAAGCGGTCGGAGTGGGAGAGGGCGTAGATGGTGAAGGTGCCGCCCCAACTCCAACCCCACCAGCCCAGACGCTTGGGGTCGAGTTGCGGGTACTTGGCCAGCGCGGCATCCAACACGGTTAACTGGTCCTCAAGCTGCACGGGGCCGAAGTTGTGATACGCGGCCTGGGCAAAGGCGCGGCCACGCATACCGGAGCCGCGATTGTCGGTGTGGAGGACGGCAAAACCGTGCTCGGCCAGCAACTCGTCGAAGAGGAGACCGTCGCTCCAGCGGTTGGCGACGTCCTGCCCGCCGGGACCCCCATAAGGATTCACGATGACCGGAACGCTGGCCGGGTTGGTGGAGCCCGCGGGCAGCAGCAACGTGGCATAGAGCGTGGCGCCATCGTGGGCTTTTACCTGAAGCTGCTCCGGGGCGCGCAGGCCATAGGGATCGACGGCGTGCGTGGTCCAGAAGACCTGGCACTTACCGCCGGTTTGGCAAAGCTGGAGGGTGGGCGGACTCATGATCGAAGAGAACCTATCGGTATAGCTCAGGCCGGATGGCGAAAAGTTGGCCTGGTGATTTCCGGCGCCGGTGCTCAACTGGCTGCGCTGGCCGTCGAAACTGACCTTCCATATCTGCTGCTCCAAGGGATTGCCTTCGTTGGAGGCAAAGTAGACAAGTTTCTGCGCGGGATCGACACGATAAATGGTGGCAACATCGAAGTCACCCTGGGTGAGTTGGCGCTCCAGCTTGGCGTTGGCGCCGGTGGGATTGGCTTCGTTGTAACTATAGAGATAGATGTGGGTGTGGCCGTCGGACCAGTTGGAGAGCACGATGGCGCCTTTGGCGATATAGACGTCATAGTTATCGTCGAGAAAAGAATCGTCGGCGAATTCGAGGACAGGGCGCACGGGGCCGTCGGAGAGGGCTGCAAAATAAATTGCCTTGTGTTTGTGATCGCGGGTGAGGGTCTCGATCCACAACGTCTTGTCGTCGACCCAGCCAAAGCGCGGGATGTAGTCCTGGCCAGGTTCGATGGGCAGCTTGACCCAGACAGTTTTGCCGCCGCGGGCGGGGACCACGCCTACGCGGACGCTGGGGTTGGGATCGCCGGGTTGCGGAAAGCGCTGCGTCTCAACCGTGGCGTGGGTGGGGATCCAGTCGGTGATGGGGTACTGCGGCACATCGGTTTCGTTCATCTGCAGGAAAGCCAGAAATTTCGAGTCGGGCGACCAGAAGTAATTGCTGCGCGTTTCAAGCTCTTCTTCATAGACCCAGTCCACTTCGCCATTGAGCGTGGCGGGGTTGGGCGGGGGCGCCAGCAAGATGGTGGGTGTGCCGGGCTCGCGCAGATGGACCACGGCAGGGCCGTGATTGCGCATGAAGGAGATGGACTCGTCGTTGGGCGCGAACTTGGGATCGTCCCCAGAAGCCTCGCCGGCAAAGCCGACTTCGAGGCCGGTGGCGGTGTGCAAGTCATAGATCCAGATGCGGCCGTTAGAGTCGAACATCAGGTGCTGCGAGTCCGGGGCCCACATGTAGCTGGCCATCCCGTAACGGCTGCGATGGTCGCGGTCCTCCTCCGACGCGGTGGCACTGGCGAGCGAGGCCAGCTTGGCGCGGCTCACCAGGACGTGCGGCTTGCCCGAACCGGGGTCCAGATCGACCAGCTCGCCACCATCGAGATAGGTGAGGTGCTGACTATCGGGCGACCAAGTGAGGCCACCGGGCGGGTGGCCGATCAACGAGCCGTGGGCAAAGATCTTCTCCACGGTGAGCGGAGTTGCGGGAGGCTGGGCGGCAAGGGGAAGAGTTGCAAAGGGAAGAGCGAGCACGGCGGGGAGCAAGAAGGCGACGGCGCGGGTCAAAGGACATTCCTCCGGGGGAACGGGGCCCGTAGCGTTGTTCCAGAAACAGACCTCTGTGCGCCGGGCATTCTGGGAGAAGTGTAAATCAAAGGGTATGCGGAGTTGTGGCAGGAGTTTACGGCCATACCGGCTGCGGAAATAGGAGCCGCGATCTTTGATTCATGCGAAGAAGCTCCGAGCAGGTGTCATACTCATCCCAAGGCTCAACACAACGTTCAGGGGCATTCTATTTGGGGTAGAGAGCTGCGCCATGAGAGTTTTCTGGAAAGTTTCAATAACTGTCATATCTGGCATTGTGGTCCTTGGGGCGGTTGCCATCTGGCATGCGTACAAAACGAAGGCGGATGCGCGAAAGCTGGCCGAAGATGTTCGAATTACGCTTGCCCACGCGCAACGAGGAGATGCGGAGGCTGAAAATAGGCTCGGTGGCATGTATTACTACGGCCAAGGTGTGCCACAAGGCTATCTAGAAGCACTTCGGTGGTACCGCGCGGCAGCAGACCAAGGCGATGCGAAAGCCCAGTATAATGTCGGGTATCTGTACGACACAGGCAAGGGCGTTCAGCAAGATGTCGCTAAGGCCTACCACTGGTATGAGCAGGCCGCGAACAAAGGAGACCGACAGGCTGAATGTGGACTTGCCGCAATGTATTACGACGGTCGAGGTGTGCCACAAGACTATGCTAAGGCTGCCGTGTTGTATCGTCGTTCAGCCGATCAGGGCTTACCACGAGCCCAATATGACCTCGGCTATATGTACTACCACGGCCAAGGGCTGCCGCAGGATCGAGTGGAGGCCAGGCTTTGGATTCGAAAGGCTGTGAATCAAGGCGATGAGCATGCAAGAGAGGCCTTGGGCATGAAGCTCACACCGTGGTTGATTTTTCTATTGGCAGTTCAGGGCCTCGGAGGATTCGCGATTGCTTCTCGCCCTCTATCCTTCAATATGTGGGAGCAGAACGAGGGCGCGCATGACTCGCGTGACTGGATGTCCATCGGAACGGGAGTCCTCATCCTAACGACTGCGGGGATGAGTTGGTACGGCTATACCCATAACCTTATCTGGTGTTGGATTTACGGCGTCACCGGATTCGCGCTGCTCAAATGGTCCCTTAATACAATCGCACTTGTACTTCTTTACATCGTCTTTTTTCATAGGAAACCGTCGGCTCCCGAAGAGGCCCAAGAAAAGCTCTGAGCAAATGACCGCCTATCCGGACAGAACCTAACTTGTAGGCGGTAATGTCCGGATCAGCGCTGCGATTACTACGCAATCCAATTGGGTGTCACTTGCCTCTTAGTCCATCGCGGTAGGCCATCGCCTCGAGTTCCACGCGAATGGCGTCGGCGACGGGGATGACGGGGCGAGCTTCGAACGTGAATGCGGGCAGCATCGAACAGAACTTATGCACTTCGAGCGGGTCGTCACATTCCATCAACATATATCCGCCCCAATCACCGACGCGGATGACGAACGACTCAATTTTGAAATTGGCCGGCGCTTTCCACGGGCTGAAGACCTCCCGGATTCGCTTCTGTGCATTTTCGTACTCGATGGGCGTACCCTGCGGACGTTCGTTCCAAGTGATCATGTACTTCATGATTTCTCTCCTCTCTCGCATTTTGTGACGATCCGCCCCGTCGCTTATAGAAATGGCTTAGCAACTAGCCATGGGGAAACTTGGGCAAGGATACTCTGGCCCGCTCGGATTGAAACAGCCAAAAACTTCGGCAAGTCCTGCCATGGGCGACAGGCCGGCTGTTGGGGTCTCCCTCGACCCTTGCCCCGGTCGGTTAGCCGCCTGCCAGTTAATGCCTACCAGTTAATTACCAGTTGATTAACACTTGTGCAGACTTGGAATTCGATCAAAGGGCGATTGAATCTAAAAAATGTTTCCACCGTTTTTCGCCATCGTTCGACGGTCACTAAATTTGTAACTTGTCTTTATCTGAGGTACTTTCTCCTGAGTGCCAGCCGGCACTACGGCAACAGGTAACACCTTCCCAGTGGGGAACGAAGGCGAACCAGCCGGCAAGCCCGGATCAAACAAGATCCACTTTGATTCGAGGCAGGCCACATGGCACAGGTACAGATTGCCAAGTAGTTGTTCCCACCGAATTCACGGCCTATCAAGTTAAAAACTCCACCGTGCTCACCCACGAGGGGTGCTCAAGGGAGCCGTGTCTTCAAGGGGAGAGCAGCGATTCTACTTCGGAGCCGGATTCCCGGTATCTTTTGTTTCGGCTTTCGATGCATCCGTGGCATCGGGGGGCTTGGAGAGATGGAGCTTGCTCATCTCTTTGGCTCCGACCGATGGATCCTCGGGCGTGACTTTGATGCCCGTTGCCATGGCTCCGGCGGTCCATTTGTAGTAATAGGCTTTGCCCGCCTCTGCCTCAAATCGAGCCCGCTCGTTCTCTTTCTTCCTTGCTTCAGCCAAGGCCGCACCGGCGGACTGGATGATGCTTCCGTAGTACATCTTGGGCAACCCGGAAATGACCACAGTCCCAGGCGGCACTTCAAGGAATTCGTATTCGCCGTTCAGTAGTTTGCCAAGATGAGTGTCGTTGACAAAGATTTCGTCGTGTGAGGCGGAGCCGGTAAACCTGTACACACGGTAGATGCAGACAATGGCTTTGCCGTTGGAGGGCGCGGGCAGCACAGCGGGAGTTTTGGAATCCTGTGCTGCAGAGACAGGCCCTGTGAAGAGAAACGCCATCGCACTGGATGCGAGCAGAAGACTTGCGAGTGACATGCAAGCTCCCCTGAGCGGTACGACGACGCCGAAAGCAGTGTTACGCATAGGAGCGTTCCTCCCTTCATTGGAAATCTGGATCGGCACTGTAGCAGGTTGCGGCTGCCAGCGACGTGACGGCTGCCACAGCCGCTATGGGAACAAACGAGGTCACAAGAAGTGGATGGGACGAGCAGAGGGTTCCCGGCATCAGCGGCTTCGTCTATGTACCGGCTGAAGCCCGCACCCTTCGTCCCGAGGACGCTTTCCCGCAGCCTGCAAAGGCCTGCAGCAACGGGCCAGAGGTGGAGGGCTGCCGGGTTGCGCGGGGAAGCCCGAGGGTGTATGTTCCCGGACATGCACTGGGCAAGTCCGGAAGAGCGTCGCAAGCTGGGCCAGACACGACGCAAACAGGTTGGCCGCCAGCATCATGACGAACTGAACATCAAGGCGCGGCAGAGGCCGGCCTTGTCTCTGCTGGAGCGGGTGGAACGCGGACGCATTCCGGCGCTGCTGAAACTTAAACACCAGCTCATGGCGCAGTCGCCCTTTGGCTATTTTCGCGGCGCAGCGCCAGTGATGGCGGCGGACCTGGCCGCGTTGCCCAATACGGGCATCCTGTGCCAGCTGTGCGGCGATGCGCACGTGCGCAACCTGGGCGCGTTTGCCGCGCCCGACGGCCGGCTGGTGTTCGACATCAACGATTTCGACGAGACCATTCGCGGACCGTTTGAGTGGGATTTGAAGCGCATGGCCGCGTCGCTGGTGCTGGCGGGGCGCGAATCGAATCACAAGGAGGCCTCGGCCAGGCAGGCCGTGGAGGCGTGCATCGAGCGCTACTGCGCCCAGATGCGCGCTTTTGCCAAGATGCCGAGCCTCGAAGTGGGACGGTTCCAGGTGCATCGCATCGGATCTGTGGAGCCGGTGCACGATGCGCTGCTGAAGGCCGAGCGGGCCACGCCGCTGCACACGCTGGGACAGCTCACGGTGGCTGCGGGCGGCAAGCCGGGGGCAACGCGCCGCTTCAGGGAGATTAAGCCTGCTTTGGCGCGGGTGACGGGCACGCAGGCGGAAAGAGTGCTGGCCGCGCTGGAGCCTTATCGCGAAATGCTGGAGCCGCAGCGGAAGCATCTGCTCTCGCTCTACCGGCCCGTGGATGTGGCCTTTAAGGTGGTCGGCACCGGCTCAGTGGGACTGCGCGACTATTGCATTTATTTCGAGGGTAATGGACCCCAGGATCCGCTCTTTCTGCAAATCAAGGAAGAGGCGCCTTCAGCCTACGCGCCTTATCTGCCAGATGCCCGCCCGGCCACCCACAACGGCCAGCGCACGGTGGAGGGCCAACGCGCCATGCAGGTGCAATCAGACCCATTTCTGGGCTGGACGCACATTGGCGCGCGTCACTTCCTGGTGCGCCAGCTCAACGACCACAAGGGATCTATCGAGCTGGAAGACATGGCCGGTGGCGCCCTGACAGCCTTTGGCCAGGTTTGCGGGGAGTTGCTGGCCCGCGGCCACGCCCGCTCGGGAGATCCACTGGTGATTGCGGGCTATCTGGGCTCCGGCAGCAGCTTTGCCGAAGCGCTTGGCAGGTTCGGCTCGCTTTACGCCGACCAGACGGAGAAGGATTGGCAGGCCCTGCGCCGCTCCGGTAAAGTTGGGGCCAAAAGCTAGACACATTTCAAGGAGAATCGGATGAATCGCCGCACGTTTACCCAGGCACTGGCCACCGCCGCGCTCACGGCCGCCGCGCCGTCGTTGCCCTCTAAAGCGCAGAGCGCAGAGACTGCGCCGCAAGCCGGGCCCTTTCCGCTTTCCGTGATGCTTTGGACTGTATTTACCGAACTGCCGTTTGAACAACGGCTGGCGAAGATTGCCGAGGCCGGTTACAGCAACGTGGAGCTGGTGGGGGAGTACCGCAAATGGTCTGAGGCCGACTTTGCCAAGGCCAACGCGGCACGCAAACGCCTGGGCATCAAGTTCGACGCGACTGCAGGACTGGACCACGGCATTGCGGACCCTGCGACGCGGGACGCGTTCCTGGCCGACCTGCGGGAAGGCCTTGGCCCCATGGAGACCCTTGGCTGCCCGGCGATGATCGTGATGGCGGGCAACGTGGTGCCGGGGCTCTCGCGAGAAACGCAACACCAGGCGGCGATTGAGACGCTGAAGCGGGCGGCGGCAATGGTGGAAGGCCGGAAGATCGAAGGCCAGCCGGTACACCTGCTGCTGGAATGCATCGATCCGGAAGAGAATCCGAAGTACTATCTGCAGTCGGCGGCCGAGGGGATCGAGATTGTGCGTGCAGTGAACCACCCGCAGGTCAGGTTCCTCTACGACATCTTCCATGAGCAGATCGCCGAGGGCAACCTGATTGAGAAGCTGGAGAAGCACAGCGATGTGATCAGCCTGGTCCACATTGCCGACGTGCCAGGCCGCCACGAGCCGGGCACGGGCGAGATCAACTATTCAAACATTTATCGCAAGCTGGGAGAGCTCAAATACCGCGGCATGGTGGCGATGGAGTTCCGCCCAACCGGAGAGGCTGTGGCCGCGCTGCGCAAAGCCAAAAACATGGCATGGAGAGATGCAAAGGTTTAAAGGCCTTCAGCTAGCGGGCGGAAAGACGAGGCAGAGCGTCGTCGGCTTGACTGATTACGGTCGAGATGGACATTTGTGGGCTCCCACCCAGATTCGTGAAAAGTTGAGGAGCGCCGGGTTGAGTACTGAGGTATCCCAGGTCCGAAAATCCGGACCTGGGGCACCCAGAGTTCTGTTCACACTCGAATCGAAAATGCGCTAGGCTGCGAAGGGGGACGGGCCGACGAGTTGCATCTCGTATCTGCTGAAGAACGCGGCATCCTGAGTTGGAGGATTGGGTATCGCGGTCGCGCGGAAGAACTGCTCCATTTTCCGGCCGGCTCGGCTCTACAATGAACCGGTATGCCGACCGCCGTCCGCTCGCACGCAAAAATCAACCTTGGCCTTTATATCGGCGCGCCCCGGCCGGACGGATTTCACGGGCTGGCCACCGTTTACCAGACGCTGGAGTTGTATGACCTGGTAACGGTTAGAGCCCAACGGGCTCCGGCGACGGCTTTGCGGTTGAGCTCGAATGACAAGCGCGTTCCCACCGATAGCAGGAACACTGCCTGGAAGATGGTGGCCCTGGCGCTGGAGGCGTTGGGGATTACCGCGGAAGTGGAGATCGCCATCGAGAAGCGCCTGCCGGTGCAGGGCGGACTGGGCGCGGGCTCGGCCAATGCGGTTGCGGCGCTGGTGGGGCTGGAAGTGGAGCTGGGGATTTCTGCCGGCGGGTGGCCGGCGCGGCGGCTGGAGATTGCCGCACGGGTAGGGTCCGACGTGCCTTTGTTTCTTATTGGGGGCGCGGTTCTGGGCCTTGACCGGGGCCAGCAAGTCTATCCCCTGCCGGACATCGAGCCGGTGTGGTGTGTGGTGGCCACGCCCGCAGTGGGCGTTTCTACGCCACAGGCCTTTCGGGACTGGGACGCGCTGTGCGCCACCGAGGGTTTGACCGCCAACGCCAGTGCAGATAAACTAAATGAGTTGAGCCGAGCTTACGCCAGCGCCTTTTCGGGAGCGGTTCCCAGAGGCCGGCAGGGAGCAGGCTCCTCCGGTGTCCTCTCCGCGGGGGAGGACCTGGCCGGACCACAAGAGTCCGTGCTTGTCCGCACCGGGATCAGTAGCTGGATCCAGAGCGACTTTGAACGCGTCGTTTTTCCCCAGCATCCTTTCCTTGGCGAGATCAAGCGCATTCTTGCGGCTTCGGGCACACCGGAGGCGGCCCTCCATGCTTCGCTGTCGGGGTCCGGTTCGGCGCTCTACGGGTTGTACCTGACCCGCGGAGATGCGGAAGCGGCCCAGGAACGATTGCGGGCGGCCGGGGTTGAAAGCCGTTTGACACGCACCCTGCCGCGCCCCGCTTACTGGGGTGAAATGCTTCTGCTGTAAGAGAGTTGACAGCCCACCTTTGGTCGCGAGAGACTCACGGGCGGCTGTCGAACGCGGATTCCAGGGAGGACCTGGAGATTCGCGGAGTTGGGCGATCGTCTAATGGTAGGACAGTGCCCTTTGGAGGCACTTGTCCAGGTTCGAATCCTGGTCGCCCAGCCAAGATTTACGGTGCGGACCCCGGGGGAAGCAGCCAAAGCCAACCAGCTTGGAGGTACTCGTGGATGGAGACGGAAACTGTGACGGCAACGGTGGAAGATAAGCGACAGGACGGCGGATTGAAAGAAGCCCGCGAAGCCGCAGCGTTAGACGGCGCGGCGAAAGCAAAGGAGACCAAGGTGGCTCCGGAGCGCAAGCGGAGCCGCAACCTGAGCGAGGACCGGCGCTTCAAGCTCTTCAGCGGATCGGCCAACAAGCCGCTCGCCGACCAGATTGGTGAGCACATCGGCGTAAAGGTGGGCGACGCCAAGCTGCAGCGCTTTGCCGATGGCGAGGTTTACTTCCAACTGCTGGAGAATGTGCGCGGCGTAGATGTGTTCGTGGTGCAACCGACCTGCTATCCGGTGGACCAGAACCTGGTGGAGTTGCTGGTGATGATCGACGCGCTCAAGAGGGCGTCGGCAGCCAGGATTACGGTGGTAGTGCCTTATTACGGTTACGCCCGCCAGGACCGCAAGGATCGCCCCCGCGTGGCCATCAGCGCCAAGCTGATCGCCGACCTGCTGACCACGGCGGGGGCCAACCGCGCCCTGTTTGTGGATTTGCACGCGGCACAGATTCAGGGTTTCTTCAACATTCCCGTCGACCACCTGTTCGCCAGCCCGGTGCTGGTGAGCTATTTCCGCGAGCTCAAGCTGCCCAACCTGACGGTGGTTTCGCCGGACGCGGGAGGCGTGGAAAGAACGCGCTTTTTCGCACAAAAAGTAGGAGCGCCCCTGGCCATTGTGGACAAGCGCCGTACGGACCTGAACGTGGCGGAAGTGATGAACGTGGTGGGCGATGTGCGCGGCAAGAACTGCCTGATCATCGACGACATTATCGATACGGCGGGCACCCTGGTAAAGACCGTGGACGCTCTCTATGCCAACGGTGCGGAGGCGGTGTACGCCTGCGCCACCCATGCCGTGCTTTCGGGCCCGGCCATCGAACGCATTGCCAATTCGCGTCTGGAACAGGTGATTGTGACCAACACCATTCCGCTGCGCGACGCGGCACAGAAGTTACCCAAGATCAAAGTACTCTCGATCGCCGGTCTGCTGGGCGCAGCCATCGAGAGCATTCACATGGAAACCAGCGTGAGTACGCTGTTTTCGTAAGTGATCAGTGATCAGTGATCAGAGTTGGTAATCAACAGTTAGTCGGCAGGGGCATTGATTCAGTGGAATGCATTCGTGAGTTGAACACTGAATTCTGATGACTGGCCGCTGGCTCAAACAAAGGGAGCGAACCCCAGGGGTCGTGCCCGATCGCAGAAACGAGAGACCGAATGCCTGAAGTAGTGATCGCCAAGCCCCGTGAGGGCAAGTTCAACAAGAACGCCGCGCGCCGCGTCCGTGTCGCAGGCAAGATTCCCGCCGTGTTTTATGGTTCCGGACACGAGGCCGTGGCCGTCGAAGTGGACCCCAAGCAGATTTCCCGGATTCTCTTTTCGGAGACCGGCCATAACACGATTTTCGATGTCGAAATTGAAGGCAAGCCTACGGCCAAAGCGATGATCGTCGACTGGCAGCGCGAACCGCTGAAGGACCAGTTGATTCACATCGACCTGAAGCGCATTGCAATGGACAAGGTTCTGCAGGTGAGTGTCCGCGTGAAGCTGTTGGGCATTCCGGTGGGCGTCAGGGCCTCAGGCGGCATTCTGGACCAGGTGATGCGCGAGGTAGAGGTCGAGTGCCTGCCTCAGGACATCCCCAACCACATCGATGCGGATGTCAGCAATCTTGAACTTTTCGGATCATTGCGTGTGAGCGATCTGCCGCACTCGGAGAAGATCAAGTTTCTTAACGCCGAAGACGCGACCGTGGCGCACGTGGTGTCGATCCGCGAAGAGGTTGTGGAGACCCCGGCCGAAGGTGAAGCAGTGGTTGCTGCCGATGCTGCCGCCACTCCAGGTGAACCCGAAGTGGCCAAGAAGGGCAAGACCGAGGCTGAGCCTGCGGCCGGTGGCAAGAAGGCCGATACCGGAGCAAAGAAGTAGACCTTGGCCGAGGCAAGTGAGTTCCTTCGCTCCAGCGAGCAAAAGTCGCTCGCTGGGGAGCGCGAATCCGGGAGCCGGCGCGGCCCCTTCCTGGTGGTGGGGCTGGGCAATCCCGGCGAAGAGTATCAGTGGACGCCGCATAACGCGGGGTTCATGGCCATTGACCGCATCGCCCAGCAAGAGGGCGTTGTGGTGCACAACCGGCGCTGCCGGGCCGCCACAGTAACCTGCCGTTTGGCGGGGCGCGAAGTGGTCCTGGCAAAGCCGGAGACTTTTATGAACCTGAGCGGGCTGGCTGTAGCCGCTCTGGTGAGGGAGTTTGAGGCGGACCCGGCCAGGGATCTGCTCGTCCTCTATGACGAGCTGGATCTGAAGCTGGGGACCTTCAAGATCAGGGAGCGCGGTTCGCCGGCGGGCCACAACGGAGCCCGCAGCGTGACCTCGGCCCTGGGCAGCCAGGAGTGGCTGCGCTTGCGTATCGGTGTGGGACCGGATCTGCCGCCGGAGGCCATCGCGGCCATTGGCAGCAGGCGTCCGGGTAGAGACTTTCTGCTTTCACCGATGGGGAAGGTGGATTTGACGGTGCTGGACGAGGTGCTGGACAGGGTGGCTACGGCTACACGACGCATCCTGGAACTGGGGCCGTCAGCCGCGATGAACGAGTTCAACCGCCGCGAACGAAATGGTGCGGCGGAGGAGTAAGGAAAGGGAACAAGCCGCCAAGGTATTTGCCGGCGGTTATGGCTGGAGATCAGGGCTGAACTCTGAGCGCCCAGCGGAAAAGGAAATCGGATGCCCCGTTTGTATGAGGTTATGTTTATCGTTCGACCCGACGCGGTCGAAGAGGATGTCGACAAGCTGATTGCCGGCTTTAGCTCCTCCGTGGCGAATGGCGGAGGAGTGGTGAAGACCGTCGAGAAGATGGGACGGCGCAAGCTTGCCTACACGGTGCGCAAATTCAACGACGGCAACTATGTACTGCTGACCGTCGAGGCCAATGGCAAGGTGGTGACAGAGCTGGAACGCCGGCTGCGGGTTACCGAGCCGGTGATCAAGTTCATTACCGTGCGCATCGACGAGGAAGAGAAGCGGCTGGCCAAGGTGAAGGCCCTGCGCGGCACTCGCAGGAAGCTGAGCGCAGAGCCCCCCGCCGCGGCTTCATCGCCCGCAGCTACCGCACCGGCAGTTACGGCACCGGCAGCAACCGCACCGGTGGCTACTGCACCGGCTGAGGCCGTCGAAGCGGTTCCGACCAGCGCCTGAAATTTGTGACGAAATTGCCGCCGCCGCCGCCCCATTGCCGGGCCGGCGGGATGCGGCCTGATCCTGTGTTCGCACGTCCCTGACGGGGCGGCGGAAGCGAAGAGAGTAAAGAGGAAAAACAATGTCTGAAGAGACCAATGGCAAGGCACCCGAAACGGGCGCACCCGCAGCAGCACCCCAGGCCTCTGGAGGCCCGGGTTCGGGCCCCTCGCCCCGCTCGGGCGGACGGCCCTCCGGTGGACCCGGTGGCCGGGGCAAGTTCTTTCGGCGCAAGAAGGTGTGCAAGTTCTGCACCGAGAAGATCGACTCGATCCCGTACCGCGACGTGAGGCTGCTGCAACAGTTTGTGGCCGAACGCGGCAAGATTGTGCCGCGCCGGATCACCGGCGTGTGTACTACGCATCAGCGCCGATTGACCCGGGCCATCAAGCAGGCCAGGAATATCGCCTTGCTGCCGTTTGCCACACGGCACTAAGCGGGACTTTCGCCTGCCCTGGCGCATTTTGACCCTTTCGTAACGGGTTTTGACCGCCGGGAGATTGCTTTGCAGGCGACAGGCTTTGAGACGCCGATGTAGAATCCACGGCGGTGCAACCCCTGTTGGGCGTTGGTGTCTAACAGACAAGACGGCCGGCTCGAAGCGCCGCCCGTAACATTGGAGATTTTGAAATGGAAGTAATTCTGAAGGAAGACGTAGCTAACCTGGGCCACCGCGGCGATGTCGTCAAGGTGGCCGACGGCTACGGCCGCAACTTTTTGCTGCCCCGCAAGCTGGCGCTGCAGGCCACTTTGGCCAACAAGGCTGTCATTGAGCAGATGAAGGCTGCCGCCGCACGGCGCTCCGCCACCGAGAAGGCACAGGCGGAGGAACTGGTTGTGAAGCTCGAACCGCTGGTGCTGAGTTTTGCGCGCAAGTCCGGCGAGAACGGCCAGCTTTTCGGTTCGGTTACCTCGGTCGACATCGCTGCCGGCCTGGAAGCCAAGGGCTTTGAGGTAGATCGCCGCAAGATTCAACTGGCGGAGCCCCTCAAGAGCCTGGGTGACTTCACCGTGGCCATCAAGCTACACCGTGAAGTGACCGCGCACGTGAAGGTTCAGGTACTGGCCGAAGCGCAAGAAGAAACACCGGCTGCCGAGCCCGTCGCGGAAGAAGCGGTCGCCGAATAGCTTTCGGGCTGAGTGTTGAGATATCCCAGGTCCGAAAATCCGGATCTGGGGCACCCAAAGGTGCGTTCGCACTCGAATCGAGAATGCACTAGAAGATGTCTTTCTCCGGGGCGCCGCCACTGAGGGCAATGAGCTTCTTCAGGGCCTTGGCCATCTTGGCCTGAAAGTCGGGCACCTGATCCGCCTTGGTGAGGGAGAAAAGGAATCGGGCTCGATTTGTGGCGGCTCTTGCATCCACACGGCTCTGCCGGTCGTAGCAGGTTCTGGCTGTCTTGCCGCTGACCGAGACGACGGTGAGGCGGAGAAGCTTTTCGCGGGACTGAAAAGAGTCGGTGGCGTCGAAGATATCCCAAACCACAGTGTTTGCGTCGAGAGCATTCAGGAACAGATCGCAATGGCCATCGGGCTGCGTCACCGTCAGGACAGTTGAGGTTGAATCGAGAGTGACCTCAAGGTTGTCGTTGATCCGGTCGTCCGGGCTGAGCGAGAGCAGTTCCCCGCGGACGAACGCAGATAGCTCCGGGGCCGTCGGCTCAGGCTTGGGGTCGGGCTTCTTTTTGTGATGTGTGGCTTGGGCGAGACACACGGGCAGAATCACGAGAAGCGTCGCGGCGCAGATGCGTGCCAGGTGCTTCATGGGTTGCCCTCTCCCTGCCTCTGCCCGTTTCCGCTTGTGTGAATGCCTCAGAGTGCGTCGATCCGAAGCAGTTTCAATGCTTTGCGTTACCGTGTCTGCCTTCATTCGGTGTATAGGTCCGTTTCCGCCCTGGAACTGTCAACCATCGCCAGCGGCTTAGTGCGGTCAGAGCGCAGGCTTGGAACCGCAGCCAGCAGTCTGCGGGTGTAGGGGTGCTGGGGCGAGGTAAGCAGCCGGACGCAGGCTCCGGTCTCTACCACCTTTCCCGCGCGCATGACAGCCACACGGCTGGCCACCTGACCCACTACCGCCAAATCATGGGAGATAAATAGCATGGCCAGACCATGCCGGCGCTGGAGATCGCCGAGAAGAGCCAGAATCTGGGCCTGCACGGTGACATCGAGGGCAGTCGTGGGCTCGTCGGCAATCAAGAGGCGCGGCCGGTTGATGAGCGCCATGGCGATGAGAATGCGCTGCAGTTGTCCCCCCGAGAATTGGTGAGGATAGTCACCATAACGGCGTGCGGCCTCGGGAATGCTGACTGACTCCAGCGCGGCGATGGCCTTGCGACGGGCCTCTTTTCCGGTCCAGGTGGGAGAGTGCGCGGAAACACACTCGGCCACCTGGCGGCCGATGGGCATGACCGGGTTGAGAGCCGTCATGGGCTCCTGAAAGATCATTGAGATTTCTTTGCCACGGAGCCGCCGCAGGACTGCTGCGGGCTGGCGCAGGAGGTCAATCCTTGCCTCGCTGTTGCCGTTCACCTCGGTGCTTTTGAAAAGAATCTGTCCTGAAACCTGCGCCGTTGGCCCCAGCAGGCCCAGAATTGCCAACGCCGTAGCACTTTTGCCAGATCCGGACTCACCCACCAAGCCCAGAACTTCACCTTCGTCGAGCTGGAGACTGATGCCGTCCACAGCTCGAGTTGCTCCAAAGTGGATGTGCAAATCCCGAAGTTCAATGAGCGGGAGCATGAGGCAATCGTAGACGATTTTCAACGCGCACAGAAGCGGAACTCATTCAGCGGAAATAGATTGCTGCAGGGGTAATTGACTTGTGGCATCTGACGAATGCGCCAATGTGGGGGACGACGGGCAAAATTAGACAGGGCCGGCACATCTGATTGCCTTGGAAAGGAGGTTCCCACGATGAAGCTCAAATGGATTGTTTTTTCAGTTCTCGCCAACGCGTTGCTATTGGTGAGCCCCGCGATAGTCAAGGCTCATGCCACAGCGCCGGGAGCGTCAGTCGCGAGTTTTGCGCAGGATCACGACGATTGGGACAAACCCCCGCAGGAATTTCGCGAAGCCCCAGCGCAAGGGGTTTCACGATGGCGTCGAAGCTGCCCGGAAGGACTTCGACCACCACCGCCGAGCGGATGCCGATGATCACGACCAGTATCGTCATCCCCATGTTTCGCGCGATATGCGCGATGACTGCCGCGATGGCTTCCGCCAGGGATATGAACGGGCGACTTCGCATCTGCTGGAAAATCATGACCATGATCACGATCACGATCACAATTAGGTGATCCTCCCCAACCACAACCCAGCCGATGTAAATACCCGGTCTAACGACCGGGTATTCGTGTTGGACCGTGCAATCATGTCGCGGCCCGGATGGATTGCTGAAGGTCTCCCGGGTCACCGAGATACCCACAGAGGAGAATGACGAGAGCTGGGGAAGCTGATTACAATCGTCTTGATTCGCGGGTGGACAGGCCAACCCAGCGCCGTGCCCGTACCACGATGCCACTTCACCATAGACCGCAGTAAGAAGGAGATATCAAGCGATGAATCTCAACCGGTTTGCAGTTCCGGCACTGGCAGTTTTTCTGGGAGCGGCCGGACTGGTTACAGCCAAAGCATCGGGTGCGCCCCAGGGACCACCTCCTCCGGGGTATGGCCAGGAACGGGGCGGCTGGGATGCGCCTCCGCAGGAATTGAACGAAATCCAGCGCAGGGGCTTTCACGATGGAATCGAAGGCGCGCGCAAGGACGCCGGCAATCATCGCCGACCAGACGTGAACAACCGCGACGAGTACCGGCACCCGCACCTTCCGCCCGAGGAGAGAGAAGCGTATCGCGAAGGCTTCAGGCGTGGCTACGAACGAGCCATGTCTCACCTGATGGGGGAACCGGAGCGGCGTTGAGATGGTTGATAGAGACGGGCACACCTGGCTTGCACCCGCCAGGTGTGCTTGTCAGCAAATCGCCGGGCCAAGAACTTTGCGCAGCTCCGCAGTGAACTGCATAGTAATCACCCGCTAAGCGTTTTCGGCTTGACTGCTTACAGCCGAGTTGGGCATCTGTGGTCTCCCACCCTTTCCGCAAAGAGTCACCCACGGACGAAGACCTGTCCGCGGGGACCCCGACGGAGCGCCGCAAGGATGGGGCACCCAGATTAGTGCAATATCGAGCGGTCAGATGCCTAGGCCTGCTTCATTGCGGCAGACAATATGCGCAACACCTCATCGAGCGCCATCTCCCAGGGAGCGAGCCGAACCCCAAAGCGCGCGTGGAGCTTGTCATTGGAGAGGACTGAGTTGTGCGGGCGCGGGGCAGGGGCAGGATATTCGCTGGACGGAATCGGATTTACCGTTGGCACCTTCCCGCCCATCAGCGTCTGCGCGCGCGCGAAGATGGCGCGAGCGAATCCGCACCAGGAGACCGATCCGGAGCAAGTCATGTGGTACAAGCCCGCCCATTGCGCGGTGTCGCCGAATTGTCCGCCCAGTGCGCCGCTCACGATGGCGCGCGTGGCATTGGCCAGTTCGATGGAGGTGGTGGGCGCGCCGACTTGATCATCCACAATCTTGAAGAGGTCGCGTTCGCGGCCAAGGCGGAGCATGGTCAGAAGAAAATTATTGCCGCAGGAACCATATACCCAACTGGTACGGAAGATGAGATAGCGGCCACCAACCTGACGAATCGCCTCTTCACCCGCGAGCTTGCTGGCTCCGTATGTATTCATGGGGTTGGGCGTGTCAGTTTCCGTCCAGGGAGTCGCTTTGGAGCCGTCGAAAACATAGTCGGTGGAGTAGTGCACAAGAAGCGCGTTGGCGCGAAGCGCTTCTTCGGCCAGGAGGCCTGGAAGGTGCGCGTTGACAGCCATTGCGGCTTCGGGCTCGGATTCAGCGCGGTCTACCGCTGTGTATGCCGCCGCGTTGAGGATGACATGGGGCGCGACGCCGCGGACCAGAGTGCGCACTTGATCCGGGACGGCCAGGTCGACCGTATCGCGGTCGTGGGTGATGATTTCACCGGCATCGGCGAAGCTGCGCTGCAGTTCCCGACCGACCTGCCCCGCGGCCCCAAGGATGAGAATGCGCGACTGCGTGCTCATGCGAAAACCTCGGCCTCGCGCAGCGCCTCGCCTTTGCGGTCCTTGTCGGAGAGGATGGCGCTTTCGGCGGCAATCGGCCAAGGGATGGCCAGATCGGGATCGTTCCAGGCGATGGTGCGCTCGCCCGCCGGGAAGTAGTAGTCCGTGAGCTTGTAGGCCAGACCGACAAGGTCGGTAAGCGCAAGAAAGGCGTGCCCGAAGCCTACCGGAATGTAGAGCATCTCCCCGCCTTCCGCAGTGAGCTCGACGGCCACGTGGCGGCCGAAAGCAGGCGAACTGCGGCGCAGGTCGACCGCGACATCGAGCAATGCTCCCTGAGTTGCCCGAACGAGTTTCCCCTGCGGCTGCAGCACCTGATAATGAATGCCACGCACGACGTTTTTCCTGGAGACGGAGCAGTTGTCCTGCACCCAGGTTGTGGGCAGGGCCGCCTCGGCCATTTGGAGCTGGCTCCAAGTTTCCCAAAACGCGCCGCGGCCGTCGCGATAGATCTTTGGCGTGAGCAGCACTACGCCAGGCAGCGATGTCTCAATGGATTTCATAGGCCATCCGTCTCAGAAGTGAACCTCGGCTCGTTGCGCAAGGCCTGGAGATACTGACCATAACCGCTCTTGCGCACCGGCTGCGCCAGCTCTTCCAGCTGGTCAGCGGTAATGTAACCAAGGCGATAGGCAATCTCCTCTGGACAGGCAATCTTCAACCCTTGACGCCGTTCGATGGTCTGGATAAACAGGCCCGCTTCGAAGAGCGAATCGTGCGTGCCCGTATCAAGCCATGCCATCCCGCGGCTCATCACCTGCACGCGCAGTTTGCCCGCTTCAAGGTAGAGGCGGTTCAGGTCGGTGATTTCCAGCTCGCCGCGCGGCGACGGCTTGAGCGATGCCGCGAGATTCACCACTTCGTTGTCGTAAAAATAGAGGCCGGTAACAGCGTAGCGCGACTTGGGAGAAGTGGGCTTCTCTTCAATGCTGACCGCATGTCCAGACGCGTCGAACTCGACTACTCCGTAGCGCTCAGGATCCTGAACGGGATATGCAAAAACGATTGCTCCCTGCGTCAATGCAGCCGCACGCTGCAAGTGAATGGAAAAGGATTGCCCGTAGAATATGTTATCGCCAAGTATCAGGGCGCTGGTATCTGCGCCAATAAAGTCGCGACCAATGACAAAGGCCTGTGCCAAGCCGTCGGGGCTAGGCTGGACGGCATAACTTAGATTGAGACCCCATTGTTTGCCGTCACCCAGTAACTCTGCAAAGCGGCCCGTATCCTGCGGTGTAGAAATGATAAGTATGTCGCGCAGCCCAGCTAACATCAGGGTACTCAGTGGATAGTAGATCATCGGCTTGTCGTAGACGGGCAGAAGCTGCTTTGAAACTACCTGCGTCATCGGATAGAGCCGGGTTCCCGATCCTCCCGCAAGAATAACTCCCTTCATCGTGGAATCCTCTCCTCGTAGTTCTGCTTTATCCAGTCCCTGTATGCGCCGGTTCGCACGCTTTCAATCCAGGAGCCATGCTCCAGATACCACGCTACGGTTTTGCGCAGCCCGTCTTCAAACTGCAGGGCAGGCTTCCATCGCAGCTCTTGAGCTATCTTCGAGGCATTGATGGCGTAGCGCAGGTCGTGACCCGGCCGGTCTCCGACAAAGGTAATAAGCTTGCGGCGCGGCCCTAACTGCGCATCGGGACGCAGCTCGTCGACAAGGTCGCAGATTGCCGCGACCACATCAAGGTTCTTGCGTTCGCTGTTGCCGCCGATGTTATAGGTTTCTCCGACGCGGCCGCGAGCCAGTGCGATGCGGATGGCCGCGCAATGATCTTCAACGTGGAGCCAGTCGCGCACATTGCTTCCGTTGCCATAGACGGGCAGAGGCTTGCCTTCAAGAGCGTTGAGAATCATGAGCGGAATCAGCTTTTCAGGAAACTGGAAGGGACCGTAATTATTCGAGCAATTGGTGGTAATCACCGGCAAGCCGTAAGTGTGATGATAAGCGCGCACCAAATGATCGGAAGCCGCCTTCGACGCCGCGTAGGGACTGTTGGGCGCGTAGGCGGTGGATTCAGAAAACGCCGGATCGCCGGGTCCCAGCGATCCATAGACCTCGTCGGTGGACACATGAAGGAATCGAAAGGCATGCCGATCGGCATCATCGAGCGCAGTCCAAAAGAGCTTGGCCTGTTCCAGCAGCGTGAAGGTACCCTGAACGTTGGTACGGATAAAGGCGCCAGGATCGGCAATCGAGCGGTCCACGTGGCTCTCTGCCGCGAAATGGACGATGGCCCGAGGCCGGTGGTCGCGGAGCAGGCCGGCAACCAGGTCGGCATCGCAGATGTCTCCGCGCACCAACCGATACCGTGAATCGCCTTCGAGGGCTGCGAGATTGCCCGCATTGCCGGCATAGGTGAGCAGATCGAGATTGACGACCGAGGCCCCGGCGTCCCTGAGCCACTGGAGCACAAAATTTGAACCGATAAACCCCGCACCGCCGGTTACGAGGATGTTGCTAGACGTGGCCTTCATTTCTCAAAGCGTCCTTCAGGTGCAGGTATCGAACAGACTGAAACAGACGACAAAATCGAATGGCGATGGTATCCGTTCGCGCGCGACACACCTATACGCAGTAAGACTAGCATGGTCAGTACGATATGGGGGAGGCTCCGGCGGGATACTGCTCTGTTCACGGGGATATTGTCTCTATGTACGTGAGTCAGCGCGAGGGAACCAGGAAGGCGTTGTGCACGCCGCGGCCGCGGCAAGCATGGACTGATCAAGTAAACTCGATGCGCACTGCAAGCAAGAGGAAATTTCGCCATGAAGGTCGTGTGTTCCGCCGGCATATTCAGTTTGCTTCTCTCCCTTTCGTCCGCGATCAGCGCACAGAACATGCCTGCACACATGCGCATTGACGCCACCGTGCCCGCACCTGCGACGGAGACCGGCTTCCTGCACCTGGGAGGCGTGTCGCCCACTGGACATCGCGTTGAAGTCAACAGCCAGTACCTTACCTATGACGGCAAACCGTGGCTTCCGGTGATGGGCGAGTTTCATTTCTCGCGCTTTCCTCAGAAGTATTGGGAGGAAGAGATCCTGAAGATGAAAGCCGGTGGCGTGCAGATCGTCGCCACGTACGTTTTTTGGATTCATCACGAGGAAGTGGAAGGACAGTTTGACTGGACGGGCCAACGCGATCTGCGAGACTTCGTCTCGCTGTGCGCACGCCACGGTCTCTATGTGTATCTGCGGATTGGGCCGTGGGATCACGGCGAAGCGCGCAATGGCGGTTTTCCAGACTGGCTCCTCAAAAAGAAGATTCCTTTGCGCCGCAACGACCCCGAATATTTGAAATATGTGGACCGCTGGTACGGACAGATTGGCAGCCAGATCAAAGGCCAGCTTTGGAAAGACGGCGGTCCCATCCTCGGCGTACAACTGGAAAACGAGTATGACGAAAAAGGACCGGGGACCGGCGCTGCGCATCTGGCGGAATTACGCAGAATCGCAATCGAGGCCGGCATCGAGCCGCCACTTTTTTCGGTTACGGGCTGGCCGACTCAAGATTTCCCGGCTCACGATTTCATCCCTGTATTCGGCGGCTATCCGGATGACTTCTGGACCGATCTGAAAACCGATGCACCGCCCAACTCTGTGTATCTGTTCGATCCCAAGCGCGCAGTGCGCGATCTCGGGGCAATGAATCACGGAGACCAGTCCGGCCAAGTGAACCTCGGCCATTATCCCTTTTTCGGCGCTGAAGAGGGCGGCGGAATGGAAACCGCATACCATCGGCGACCGTTGATCCAGCCGGAAGACATTGCCGCGCTCACGCTCACCAATATCGGGTCAGGGGTCAACCTCCACGGCTACTACATGTTTCATGGCGGAGCCAATCCGATGGGCAAGTTGACCACGCTGCAGGAATCCACAGAGTCGGGCTATCCGAACGATCTTCCCGTGGTGAGCTACGACTTTCAGGCGCCGCTCGGCGAGTACGGGCAGGAGCGGGAGTCGTTTAACAAGATCAAGCTGATCCATTTCTTTCTGGCGTCGTTTGGCGAGGAGCTGGCGCCGATGCCGGTCTACCTGGCCACCGCACGGCCCAGCAACGAAGCGGACAACAGCGTGGCAAGAATCGCGCTGCGCGCCCGGGATAATCATGGCTTCCTCTTTATCAATAACTACGTACGCAAGCTCACAATGCCTGCACGCAAAGGCTTTCAGACGGAGATTCACTTTCCGTCGGGCACCGTAGTCATTCCGCAAAGGCCGGTGGATCTGGCTGAAAACAGCGCCATGATATGGCCGGTCAATCTCGATCTTGGACCGGCCACATTGCAGTACAGCACGGCTCAATTGATCGCCCGCATCGATGGGCAGAGCGAGCCCATCTACTTCTTCTTTTCTGTGCCCGGCGTGACTTCGGAATTTGCCTTCACCGCCGATGACGAAGCTGCTGTTCGCACTTCATCGGGCAGCGTGACACGACAAGGCGGCCTTCTGGTTGCGCACGATCTCAGGCCCGGACGAAATTGCTGGCTGCATGTCTCCGGTCACGGCAAGAACGCTCTGATCGTCCTGCTGCCGCAGGAGGAAGCGAAACATCTGTGGCTTATACCCAGTGGCAAGGGATTTGAAACTGCACTGCTGTCAGAGGCCAGCGTGTTTGCCGCCGGCAATGACGTGCACCTTCGCTCAACAGATCCCCAAAAAGAGCACGCATTTGTGTTTTCGCCCGTCTTCTCCGGCGGAAGCGCAGGGGCTTTGAAAACCGATAGCGAGCTGTGGAAGGAATTTGCTTTCCCGATTCAGCCGCGAAAGATTCAGTTCACATGGGAACAAGTTCGAGAGGCTGCGCCGCTTGGTGCAATCAAGATGGGGGCTTCCGCGGATCAAGGCAGGCCGGGGGTGCCGCGCGCACCAGCCGAGGCAGACTTTGCCCGTGCTGCCGCATGGAAGCTGAAGATTCCGACACAATCGATGGACGGGTTGAGCGACATCTTTCTCCGCATTCATTACGCCGGCGATGTGGCTCGCTTGTACGAGGAAAATGCGCTTCTGGACGATGACTTTTACAACGGCCGTACCTGGGAAATCGGTCTCAAGCGTTTTCTTCCGAGTGTTTTTGACACCTCATTGGAAGTTCGCATTCTGCCGCTCAGGCGCGACTTTCCGATTTACCTCGACGCAAAAGCGTGGGAAGCGATCGCGGCGTCGGGAGAGACAGCGGTTGCCCAGCTTCCGGAGCTGCTTCCGGAGTACGAGGTGGTCCTGCATCTTGCCGGCAATTGAGATATGTTGAGTTGTTGATGGTTTTGTGAACCAAGGAGAACCCCAAGTTAATGTCGATCTCACGGCGTGGATTTTTGAAAGCTGCCACGGCGACCGGCGCGGCCATCGCCTTGCCTGGCGCACAGTCTGAGCCGGTTGCCGCACCACAACGCATCACGATGCGCAAGGAGATCGGAGCGGGATTGACCGCGGCCGCCGGCGAGGCTGGGCGCACGGGAGTTGCAATTCCTTCCTGCGCCGCGATGGCCTCTGGAGCGCCGCTAGGCGGCATCGGCACGGGCTACATCAGCCTTCGCCCGGATGGGTCTTTCTACGATTGGTTGATTTTTAACAGCGGTGACTGGGCAGGGGACAGGCCAGCAAGCCAGTCGAGCGTAGAGCCGGATATGGGTCCGCAAAGCCTGCGGTTCTTTCTCTGGACCCGGGAGAGCGATGCGCCGGTTGCTAAATTGCGACGGTTGAGCCTCGACCCGGAATCAAACAATCTCTACTCGTTGGGCTGGGCACAGAATGTGGAGTCAACAGAGTACGACGCCTGGTATCCGATGACGGGCATTCACTACAACGATTCCACTTTGCCTGTGCGCGTGAAGTCTGTTGCGTTCTCGCCATTCATTCCGGGGCATGCTCGCGAGTCGGCGACACCCGGCTTCCACATGGTGTTTACCGTCGAGAACACCTCCCGGGCGAAGGTGGAGATATCCCTTCTGTCCATCCTGGACAACCCTCTCGCATGGGGACAGGCTAATCGTGATTTAGTCAGTTCCATCGAGCGCAAAGGCGATACGACCTCTCTTTTGATGCAGACCGAAGCACAGCCCGAAAACACGACAACAATCGGCAATATGTGCCTTTCAGTAACTGGGGGCGACGCATCCTGGATCAGCGGCACGTTCCGGCAATACATGTCGCCGGACTTATGCAGGTGGAAATCGCCGCGGGCCAACCACGGGTTCATGGTGCTGAGCGTCCTTCAGGACTACGTCAAGACAGGCCGCCTGCCCGGCACTGAGAGCGAGCGAGATCCGTCAAGCTTCTTCACCTTGAGCGATGCGCAGATTGATGCTCTTCCGCAATCGGAAGTGAATAGCTGGCTTGGACGGCTATCGGGCGACGCATTGGTGAATCGGGTGGTTACCGAGGCGCTGGCAGGCGACCCTTCACTGTTCTCGTCTGCAGCGCAATTGAAGGAATTGCTGAAGGAGATCGGCCGCAATCTTTCTGCGAACCAGTCTGGGAAAGATCGCGCCCCCTCGGACTGGGGGACAGGCGCATTGGCCTCGACGGTCGAGCTTGCGCCCGGCCAAAGCGTAGAGATCCGGTTTGCGCTGAGCTGGTTCTTCCCGCATCACTACAGCCGATATGGCCAGGACATGGGCCATATGTACAGTAACTGGTTCTCTGATGCCAAAGATGTAAATGCATTTCTGGTGGAGAACTATGCAAGCCATCGGCAGCAGACTGAGCTATTTGCCAGAACACTGGCGGACACTTCGCTGGGCGCCCCGTTGGCGTTCGCGTGGTCAAGTCATCTGGGCACAGCGATCACCAATACCTGGTGGGTAAAGGATGGCAACTATGCCATATGGGAAGGGCTGGGCTGCTGCGGGTTGAGCACCATGGACACGGAATACGACGGCAGCTTTTCCCAGGTGGCGCTGTTCCCCGAATTGAAGATGGGCCAGATGCGGCACATGCTGAAGCTTCAGAACGAGCGCGGCCAGGTTCCCCACACCTACGATGGCGATTTTGACCATGTGGACGAAGGCGGCTGGGGCCGCGTGGACATGAATCCGCAGTTTGTGATGATGGTGTATCGCGACTATCTGTGGACCGGAGACAGAGCTTATCTGGAGTTCATGTGGCCTCATGTGCTGAAGGCCATGCGATATACCGGCTCGCTCGATGCGGACGGCGATGGTCTCCCGGACCATGATTGCAGCTTGCAGACCTATGACCAGTGGGGTATGCGAGGAGTTCCTTCCTACATTGCATCGCTCTGGATCGGCGCACTTAAAGCCGCGATTCGCATCGCCGGCGAGATGAAGCAAGCAAAGATGGCAGGGGATTGGCAGGAGACGCTGCAGAAAGCCTCCGCCAGCTTCGACCGCCTGCTGTTCAATGGGAGCTACTACAGCCTTTGGGTAGACGGCAAGACACGGGATGAGACCCTGATGAGCGACCAGGTGAGCGGTGAATGGTTTGGCCACCTCATCGGGATGCCCACGACGATTTCAGAGCAGAACCTGGCCTTGGCGGCTGAAAGCATATGGAAGAAAAACTTCAGCCCGGAGACTGGATTGCGCAATGCAACGGTTCCTAAAGAGAAGCGCTATTTTCTGATGCTCGATAACTTGCAAGCGGGCGGCGTGTGGTCGGGGATCGAGTTTGCATTTGCCTCTTTTCTCATGGATCATGAGCGATTCGACGACGGCGCGGCGATTGTATCCGCCGTTCACCGCCGCTACTTACGCGCGGGTACGCCATGGAACCACATCGAGTGTGGCAACCACTATTCGCGACCGATGAGTAGCTGGGCCACGCTGCTGGGGGCTACCGGCTTTAAGCCCGACCTATCTGCGGAGATGCTCACGCTTACCCCCGGCATTCGTGGTGACTTTCGCGCTCCATGGGCCACCCCTTTCGGATTCGGGTCGGTCGAGCGCAAGGCCGATGCGATGCATATCATTTGCCGCCACGGACAATTGCCTCTGAAGACACTGAAAGTCAATAGACGGGGTGTTAGGGGGGTTATCTCACTGGACGGAAGATCGTTGGATTCTGCCGCGGCCGTGGAGGGAGCATTGATCCGCATCGATTGCCGGCGTCGGGTAGTGCTGGCTGCGGGGCAGACAATCACTATTCAATGAACAGACCGCGACAATAAAAAACCGCAGACAGGTTTCCATTTCACGACTCTGCGGTAGTCTCAAATCATTTGGCGGCGGGTAGGCGGAGGCTTGAGGCACGTACCACAAGATGCGGCGGGATGAGTTCGCTCTTCGGGCGCAGCGGGGCCTTGTTGTGGGCTAGCGCCAAAGCAAGTGCGGCGGCGCGCTTACCGATGATCTTGCTGCCCTGGTCCACTGAAGACAAGGGGACACGAAGAAAGTCGGAATAGGAGAGATTTCCGCAGCCCACCACGGCGACATCTTCCGGGATGCGCAGGCCGGCATCGAGGATAGCGCGCATGGCGCCCAAGGCAACCGGATCGTTGAAGCAGAAGATACCGTCAGGCCGCTTCTTACTGGCGAGCAGCTTTGTGGCTGCCTCATAGCCGCCGCGCTCGCCGCGATGATCTCCGGATTTGCCGATGGAGACGATGTGACCTGGGAGCGGGGTCATCCGATGAGAAGCGAGGGCTTGCCTGTAGCCGTCGAGGCGACCGATCGCCGTGCTCACCTCGGGGCCGCGAATGTGAGCAATACGCTTGCATCCCTGCTCCGCCAGGTGCGATGTGGCCAAGACGCCGACGGCTCGATCGTCGACGCCCACAAAGTTACATTCAAGCCCAGCCAATTGCCGGTCCAGGAGAATGTACGGGATCTTCTGCTGCTCGATTTGGCGAAAGGTTTCAATGGTCCACTGGGCCGAGGCAATCAACATGACGTCCACACGCCGGGCCAGCAATTGCTTGATCTCCTGCCGTTCCAACTCCGGATCCTCATCGGAGGAGGAGATGAACAGGGAATAGCCTTTCTTTCGCACTTCGGCGGAGATCAGCTTGGCGATTTGCGCGAAGAATGGATGCAGCAGATCGGGTACGACAAGGCCAATGGTCCAGGTTTGCCCGGTGATGAGTGAGCGCGCAGCCAAGTTGGGCTGGTAGTCCAGTTCCTTCATCCGCTTGAGCACACGCTTTCGCGTGGCTTCACCGATGTCAGGGTGATTGCGCAGCACCTTTGAAATGGTGACGACCGAAAGACCCAGATCGTTGGCGATATCCTTCAATCGCGCGGGCATGCTTTTATTGTCTCCTCAATTTCCTTCGTGATTCCCTGCAGACGCTACGGAACTGCGCCTGCAAGGTGACAAGGCGACGATACTGCAAGGGGCCTCAACAGAGTTGAGCATCATCGTAGCATTTCATGAGTCGCCTCGGCGTTACCGAACCGATATTTGGTCTTTGATGGGACGGGACAAAACTTGACAACGCCCAGACCTCGACGTAGGCTCATCCTTGCCAAAGTTAACGATTACTTTCTACCGTCAGGAGCAGGTATGCATGTGACGAGCGCCCGCTGGGATGCGGCAGCCGATGCCGTCGATCCCTCGCTTATCCCCCAACGGCATCTTTATACGGGCGCCACTATGCCTGCCATCGGTCTTGGCACTTTTGGATCAGATCATGTGGCCCACAGCGTGGTGGCCGAGGCTGTGAAAGCTGCAGCCCAGGTTGGATACCGGCATTTCGATTGTGCTTCGGTTTATGGCAACGAAGACCAGATCGGCCTGCGGTTTGAAGAGATGCTGAACAGCGGCCTGGCGCGCGAGGACATCTGGGTCACTTCAAAAGTCTGGAATGACATGCACGGAGAAGCGGATGTCATTGCCTCATGCGAAAAATCGCTGGCCGACCTCCGCCTGAACTACCTGGATATGTACCTGGTGCACTGGCCCTTTCCGAATCATCATCCGCCGGGCTGCGATGTGAGCGTGCGCAACCCCCACGCGGTGCCCTACATCCACGAAACCTATATGCGGACGTGGAGAGCGATGGAGAAGCTGGTGGACCGCGGGCTGGTTCACCACATTGGATCCTCGAACATGACCATCCCGAAGATGAAGCTGCTGCTGAGGGATGCGCGCATCAAGCCGGCAGTGAACGAGATGGAGCTTCATCCGCACTTCCAGCAACGGGAGTTTTTCGCCTACCTGCGCGAGAATGGAGTTGAACCAGTGGGTTACTCGCCCATCGGTTCGCCAGGCAGACCGCAGAGGGATCGCACACCGGAAGATACCGCGCCCACTGAAGACCCGGTGATTGTGAAGATCGCGGAGCGCCTGGGGGTTCACCCGGCGGTAGTGTGCATCAAGTGGGCGGTCCAGCGCGGGCAGACACCAATTCCCTTTTCTGCCAATCGGCGCAACTTTCTGGCCAACCTTCGCGGCGTAATCAGCGAGCCATTGACTGCAGAGGATATGAAAGCCATCGAGAGCATTGACCGAAACTGCCGCCTGGTGAAGGGGCAGGTTTTTCTTTGGAAGGACGGCCAGTCCTGGGAGGATCTCTGGGACATACATGGCGAGATCACCCCGCCGTGATTGCGGCAGCCGAATCCAAACTTGAAGCATTAGAATCAGCGGAACGGAGAATATGAGCAAGACAATGAGAGCAGCATATCTGCCGGGCAACAGCACGGTCGAACTGAGGACTGTGCCGGTTCCGGTTCCGGGCCACGGCGAAGTCTTGATTGAGGTGAAGGCCTCGACCATCTGCGGCTCCGATATCCGGTGCATCTATCACGAGCACCTGGGCAAAGGACCGGAGGGCTACCAGGGCGTGATTGCAGGCCATGAGCCCTCCGGGCTGATTGTGGAGGCAGGTCCGGGCTGCCGCAGATTCAAGACTGGCGACCGCGTGATTGTCTATCACATCTCGGGCTGCGGGGTGTGCAACGATTGCCGGCGCGGGTTCATGATCTCGTGCACCAGCCCGGTTTATCGCCGCGCCTATGGGTGGCAGCGCGATGGGGGCATGGCCGAGTACATGATCGCGGAGGAGAAGGACCTGATTGCACTGCCCGACGCTCTCACGTACGCGGATGGCGCGCAGGTGGCATGCGGTTTCGGCACAGTGTATGAGGGCCTGGAAAAGATCGGCATCTGCGGCAACCACGCCGTTCTCATCACCGGCCTGGGGCCGGTTGGGCTGGCCGCCGGCGCTCTCTGCCGCAAACTGGGCGCGCAGAAAATCATCGGCATCGATATCTCCCAGGAGCGGCTCGATCTGGCCGTCAAACTGGGGCTGTGCGATGTGGTCCTGGCCTCTGGCACGGACAATGTAGCACAGGTGAAGGAGTTGACCGGAGGCAACGGAGTGGAACGCGCAGTGGACTGCTCAGCCAACGCCGAGGCCCGCGCAACCGCGATTCGCGCCACCCGTAAATGGGGAAAGATGGTGATGATCGGCGAAGGCGGCACGGTCGCATTCAATCCCTCGCCCGACATTATCCACGATCAGAAGACGATCTACGGGTCGTGGGTTACTTCGACCTGGCTGATGGAAGAGCTTGTTGAGCGCCTGGTGCGCTGGGAGCTGCACCCGGAGAACATCATCACCCATCGGTTCGCTCTTGAACAGGCGGGTGAGGCCTATGCGTTGATGGCGTCAGGCCGATGCGGCAAGGTTGCTGTTTGCCCAGGAAAGGAGTGACGGATGGCTTTTGCGATGACCCCGCCGACGTCCGATCAAAGCGAGAACAAGCCGCTATTTCCCGCTCAGAGCGCAGCCGCATTCTTCCTCGTCACCGGGCTCTTCTTTCTTTGGGGAATTCCGAACAATTTGAATGACGTTCTGATTCGCCAGTTCATGAAGTCATTCGAGATTACCCGATTACAAGCGGGGCTGGTTCAGTCGGCTTTCTACACCGGGTACTTCCTGTTCTCAGTGCCGGCGGCCATGGTGATGCGGCGCTACGGCTACAAGTTTGGCCTGATCACCGGTCTTGTACTCTACAGCATCGGAACCTTTATGTTCCTGCCTGCCGCCGGGGCGCGAAGCTATTCGCTGTTTCTTTTGGCTCTGTTTGTAATCGCCAGCGGCCTCGGCTTTCTTGAGACAGGTGCGAATCCACTGATTGCGCAAATCGGCGACCCGGAAAGCGCAGTGCGGCGGCTCAATTTCTCACAGGCATTCAACCCGCTGGGCTCAATTATCGGCGTTCTGATCGGCACATTTTTCATTTTCTCAGGCATTGAACTCAAGGCTGCCGACATTGCCAGGCTCAAGCTCGCGGGAACCTACGACGCCTATCTTCAACATGAAACGATGCGGGTCATCGCGCCCTACCTGGTGCTTGGCGTTGTTGTGCTGGTTTGGGCTCTTCTTATCCTCCGCACACCATTTCCCGCCATTGCCGGCGCACGGTCCTCGGATTCCGAAGAGCCACAGGGCAGCTATCGTGAGTTGCTTCGCTATCCACACTTTCTGCTCGCGGTGGTCGCACAGTTCTGCTATGTGGGCGCACAGGTCGGCACGTGGAGTTACTTTATCCAATATGTTCAGGACTACACACACCTTCCGGAGAAGGCCGCGGGCTACTTCCTTACCGGAACCCTGGCCGGCTTTGGGGTAGGGCGTTTCGCCTCAAGCCACTGGATGAAGGTGATGCGCGCAAACATGTTGATGGGTATGTTTGCAATCATCAATGTGGGACTCGTAACCATCGGTGTTCTCTTTCCCGGCTGGATCGGCTTGTGGGCGATCTTCCTCACCAGCTTCTTCATGTCGCTGATGTTTCCAACCATCTTTGCACTCGGCATCAGGGACCTTGGCCCGAACACGAAGGCCGGAGCCTCGCTGATCGTGATGGCGATTATTGGAGGCGCGGTGTTCACGCCGCTGATCGGCCTCGCCTTTCAAGCTACAAAGAGCATGGCCGTTGCAATGGTGGTGCCGCTGCTCTGTTATATCGCCGTCGCAGGTTACGCCTTCTGGGGGAGCAAGCTCGCGCCCTTTGCCGATCATGGAACTGCACTAGACGAAGGGACTGGAATATGAGCGCCGCCGACCCGCTGAAGCGGACACGAGAATGGGAAGTGGTATTGGGCCGCAGATTGCCGCTTTTCGGCCATCGCAACTGGATTGTGATCGCCGACGCTGCCTACCCGCATCAATCGGCAGACGGTATCGTCACTATAGTCGCGGACGGCGATCTGTTGACCGTCACCGAGCGGGTGCTGGCACTGATTGCCCAGGCAAAGCACGTGAAGGCGAATGTCTACACCGACCGGGAGCTGAACTTTGTGGATGAACACGATGCTCCCGGCGTCGATGCATTTCGCCGCGAGCTGGCACGGCTGGTGCAGGGCGCCGAATTGAAGCAGCTTCCGCACGAGGAGATCATTGCCAAGCTGGACCGGGCTGCGCGGGCATTCTCGATCCTTATTATCAAGACCACCACATTGATTCCCTATACGTCTGTCTTTTTTGAACTGGATTGCGGGTATTGGAATGCGGCCGCAGAGAATCGCCTGCGCGCGGCCATCGCAACGGATTGATTCTGTGCCTTCCCACCCTTGCGGCAAAAACGAATACGCCGCAAGGATGGGCCATATAGGTACAACATCATGCGGTCAGAGACTTAGGCGCCTCGGACGACCCGGGTCTAGGTGACGGCTCGAAAAAGGAAACCCCGGTCTGCCGAAAGATTTGCTACGATGCTTTTATCGCCAGGGCAGTGGAACCGCAGAGGACATTGAATCTGAGGTTGCAGGAAATGAACCTGGCAGTTCCGATCGTCTTTGTGACAGCTCACGCAGACGCTTCGGTTCGCGACCTGCCTTGTTTAGGGTGCGGACGGAGCCTTTGGTGCAGGCGTGGCTCCGGTGGCGTGTTTCGGTGCGGGCCTTGCGGCCGGCTCAGACGACCAGTATTGTGGATCAGATTCGATCCAGGATTTCTCGACGTAGCTCCATTCCGGATTCACCATCCAGAGGTTGTCCTCGACGCTGGTCACGTTCTCTTCGGAAAGCTTGTTGATCCGGCGTTTCCCTTCGTCGCCCAGCGCAGCGCCGAATTGCTTCTTATGTGCCAGGGCAGTGTCCTCATCCTTTAGGGACGTCATCGGCACCAGGACGAGGTAGGCGTCGGTCACGCCCATCATTCCCTCGTAAGCCGACCAAGGGGTGTTTTGGCCGATCTTGAGATTGGCGTCGCGATAAAGCTTTGTCAATTCCTCGAACTGTTCGGCGTGACCGGAGCGCATATGGAAGATCATCACCTCCCAGTAATGGGAGTGCGGTATGTCCGCTCCGGTGACGTTGTTGCTGAGGTCGGGGCGGTAATGCCAGAGGGTGTGGTGGACCTCGGATATGTAAGGAGCCTCGCGCGCATCCTGCGCGTCAAACTTAGCGTCGGTAGCCGCGTCGCCAATGAGCCACTCCTCGCTCTTTTGCAGAGCCTCGAATGAGTCGTAGCCGGAAAGGTAAATCGCTCGAGGTGTGCCCGTCAGGGCTTCCATTGCCAGGACGTGCGTCGGGTCCTTGAGTTGCTCTGACAAGGCAGGGTATTCTGACGCAACTTTGTCGTAGGGTCCATCGAGGTCAGGTTTTAGGTTGATCATTTCGACGTCGAGGATATTGGGTGGCGGGACTGGTGGAGTCTGTGCGTGCACGGCCAGAGAACCTGCCAGTGCCAGGGACAATCCGGCGACGGAACAAAACCATTTCTTCATGTCTGCCCACCTCCCGGGGGCCAGAAGCGGAATTGCGAAAGAGAAAAGAACCGAACCCTGCCCATACCGTGGACAGCCGGCTAGACCTAGGTCCGAACGCGTCTCTGAGCGAGAGCCTGATCCACGTGCCGACACCCGGCCCTGGACCCACCTGTCGCCTCACGGAGAGGCAGCATGATTAGTACCGAATCACAATGATGGGATGACCACGGTGGTATCTGTGGTGTCTCCGGTGGTGGCTGGCGAACGCAGGCGTGGCCGCGGATAGCGCGAACACAGCGAGGAGCAAAAGAACCAGAACTCTTTTCATTTCTGCTCCAGTAACTCCCCCTTGATAGACTTAAGGCGGGATTTACCACGCGACGATTTAAAGCATTCTGGGCGACATTGCGTCTGTTCTCAATTGCTCACTGACATGGGATCCGGATTGCCGTTGCTAAAGCCGTCACTGCGTGGACGTTTGATTCGGACATTGAAGAATGGTTAGTAGTCCTTCGTAATCATTCGGTTCTCACCGATGGCAGTAAGCTGCTACATCGACTCCAGCCCCTCGACATGCGCCCTGATTGCGGCGTCGCCAGCGGGCGAGAAATAGCGCATCACACCTTCAAAATCGAATGACCGCGATTCTTTGCGCTGGCGCCTTGAGGGCGGCCGGATTCGCCGCCAGTCCAGTCTTGAACCGGTCCGGAGACCGTAGCCACAGCGGACCACTTGAATTCGCTGCAGCCGACATCTGAAAGCAAATGATTTAAATGCGGATATGTTGAAGCCCTTGTAGACCGGAGCTTTCCGCGAGGGTCACCTGGCAATTTGATGTTGAAGGCAAAGACTGCCACGGCCTTAGTTCCTCCAAACAACGACGGCCCAGGCGCATTGCCTGGGCCGTCGCGGTGAACTGTTGATATTGGACTAAGGCCATCGCGCTATCGTGAGTGCCCAATCATTTTCA
>Ga0182013_10000294_pt1 | contig 68153 bp, 62 predicted proteins | sample 612S2MmetaG_FD_120487 | JGI IMG/M metagenome (GOLD analysis project Ga0182013, IMG submission 120487) | Permafrost microbial communities from Stordalen Mire, Sweden - 612S2M metaG | ecosystem: Environmental > Terrestrial > Soil > Wetlands > Permafrost | place: Sweden: Stordalen | collected... | reverse complement strand
TCTTCGTTCTCGCACCGCATCTTTTGCGCGCGTCGGTTTGGCCGGGCCGCCCGCAGCCTCTCTGGAAATCCTCCAAATCATTGAATTTGACGCGGATGCGCCAGCTTTCCTATAGGTTCGGTCTGCTTGGCCCGCCATCGTCGGATAGAGGCGTTGATGATTTTCGTGCCGTCGTATGTTCGCCTCGCGCGTCGTTCCGCTCATCACGCGGTGGGAGCCTGCGTCCTCGCGCTGCTTTTGGCCGGGGCCGCGCGGGGCGCGGAGACGCGCGCCCAGCTCACGCCGCTGGAGCAGCTGGGCGCCCGTCTTTTCGTGGACACGTCCCTGTCGGAGCCGCGCGGCGTCTCCTGCGCCTCGTGCCACGATCCCGCCAAGGCGTTTTCCGGCGTGAATGGTTCGACGATTCCCGGCGTGGCGCGCGGCGCGCCCGCTGGCTCGTTCGGCCTGCGCAAGCCGCCCTCGCTGGCCTACGCCTCTTTCAGCCCGCCTTTCTCCTTCGCGGACAAGAAGGACGAGGAAACCGGCAAGATCGAAAAACAGGCGGTGGGCGGCCAGTTCCGCGACGGGCGGGCGCTCGACCTCGCGGCGCAGGCCAGCGGGCCTTTGCTCAATCCGGTCGAAATGAACAATCCCTCCAAGGCGGCCGTTGTCGCCAAGGTGCGCGAGGGCGCTTACGCCGATCTCGCGCGCGCGGTTTTCGGCAAGGACGTGTTCGACGACTCCGACGCCGGCTTCGGCAAGCTCATGCAGGCCCTCGCGGCCTATGAGGGAACGGAGATCTTCCATCCCTTCGCCTCGACTTTCGACGCGGTTTTGCGTGGGAAAGCGCGGTTTTCGCCGCTGGAGGCCAAGGGCTTCGCGCTGTTCAAGGATCCAAAGAAGGGCAATTGCCTCGCCTGTCATGTCGGCGAGCCCAAGTCGCGCGATCCCAAGGACTGGCTGTTCACCGATTTCACTTACGACACGCTCGGCGCGCCGCGAAACGCGGCGATCCCCGCCAACGCCAAGGCCGATTACTTCGATCTGGGTCTGTGCCGGCGCGAGGGGCTGGCGGATTTCGCGCCCAAGGGTTTCGACGTCGAGAGCGTCTGCGGCGCCTTCAAGGTTCCGACCCTGCGCAACGTCGAGCTGACGGCGCCTTATCTGCACAACGGCGCCTTGGCCAGTTTGCACGACGCCGTGGCCTTTTACGCGACGCGCGACACCAATCCCGAGCGCTGGTATCCCAAAGGCGCGGATGGAAGCATAGCCAAGTTCAATGACCTGCCGGAAAAATACCACGACAATGTTAATGTGAAGGAAGTCCCTTACGACCGGCGACTGGGCCAGCGGCCGCGCCTTTCGGAGCGCGACATCGACGCGCTGGCAGCCTTTCTGCGGACCTTGACCGACAAGCAGGGCGAATAGAGGCGCTTTCTCGGCTGATGACGCGGGCCCGCGTCTTTGTTACAAGCGTCCATGCGCTCATTGCTCCAGATTTTTCCGGCGGCCGCCTTGGCGGCGCGGTCGCTCGCTCGCAAACCCGGTTTCGCGGGGTCTCCCTCATGAGCGAGACCGCGCAAAGGACCGGCGTCTCGGCGGCGCTCGTCACCGAGGACGAGGCCGGCATGCGGCTCGACCGCTGGTTCAAGCGGCGCTTTCCCGCGCTTACGCTGTCGCATCTCGCCAAAATCTGCCGCAAGGGCGAGGTTCGCGTCGACGGCAAGAAAGTCGAGACCTCGACACGGCTGGAGCAGGGTCAGACCATCCGCATTCCGCCGCTAAACCTCGACGCCCAAGAGGCTCCACGACCCGCGCGCGTCAATCCGGACGACGCCCGCGACATCGCCCAAATGACCTTGTTCGAGGACAAGGACGTGATGGTGCTCAACAAACCTCACGGCCTCGCCGTGCAGGGCGGCTCGGGCACGACCCGGCATATCGACGGAATGTTGGCGTCGCTGGCCGAGGGCGACCGCCGTCCGGTGCTGGTGCATCGGCTAGACCGCGACACGTCGGGCGTGCTGATGGTCGCCAAGAACCGCCGCGCTGCCGCCGAACTGGGCGAGGCCTTTCGCTCGCGGCAGGCGCGAAAAATCTATTGGGCGCTGGTCGAGGGCGTTCCGAAGCCCTCGCAAGGACGGATTTCGCTCTATCTGGCCAAGGGTTCGGGCATGGGTGACGAGCGAGTGCCGCGCAAGCCCGGCGCCGGGACGGTACGAGACCTAGAAAAAATGCGCGTCGCTCGTCATGGCGAGGCCGACGCGCAGCATTCGCTGACCTATTACGCCATCGTCGACAAGGCGGCGCCGCGCTGCGCCTGGCTGTCAATGAAGCCGCTGACCGGACGCACGCATCAGCTGCGGGCCCATGCCGAAGCCATCGGCTGTCCGATCGTCGGCGACCCGAAATACGGCCATCGCCCGGAGGACGAGGTGCGACGGCGCGATCCGCTGCGGGCGATTCCGGAGGGCGTCGAGCGCAAGCTGCACCTCCTGGCGCGACGGCTGATCCTGCCGCATCCCAAGGGCGGAATGATCGACGTGACGGCGCCCCTGCCGCCGCATATGCGCGCGACCTGGGATTTTTTCGGGTTTGACGAGAAGCAGTACGATCCGATCGAGGACGCGCCGGAGGAATGAGTTAAGGGGTTTTCGTATGTCCACCAAAAACGACGACCTCGCATCCGCCATCTTCATCGACGGCGGCGAGCGCGATCCGATACGCTTGGCCGCTCGGGACGGCCGGCGGACGCTACCCAAGCGCTTCTACAGTAAAGCCGAGGCCGCGCCCGTAGCTGAGGGCTTCGCCGTGCTGCTCGACGGCAAGCCGGTGCGCACGCCGGCGCGGAGCGCCTTGGTCTTGCCGACGCTCGCTCTGGCGCAGGCGATCGCGGCCGAGTGGGATGCCCAAGGCGAGTTGCTCGATCCAAACACCATGCCTTTGACGCGGCAGGTGAATTCCGCCGTCGACGGTGTGGCGCCCCGGATGGCCGAGGTCGAGGCGGACGCGGTGAAATACGCCGGCTCGGATTTGATCTGCTTCCGCGCCGACGGCCCGGACAGCCTCGTGCGCGCCCAGACCGAGGCCTGGGACCCGCTAGTGCAATTCGCGCGGGAAAAATGCGGCGCGCGGCTTATTCTATGCGAGGGCGTGACCTTCCACCCGCAGTCGCCCGAGGCGCTGGAGGCGGTCGCGGCGCGCGCGCGCGCGCATGTCGGCGCGGGCGCGGGCTCGCCATTTCGGCTCGCCGCGCTACATGCGATGACCACGCTGACCGGCTCCTGCATCATCGCGCTCGCGGTTGCGCTGCGTGAGATCGACGCCGAGGCGGGTTTCGCGGCGGCTTATGTCGACGAGGACCATCAAATGCGGGTCTGGGGCGCCGACGCGGAGGCGATGGCGCGACGCGAGCGCCGCCGGGACGAGATGCGCGCCGCCGCGAGATTGTCGGCGCTCGCCGGCTAAGGCGGCGGCGCCGAATTTTTGAGCGCACGTCCCGGCTTTGCTGCGGTTGCGTCCTTTGTGATGAGAAAGCCGCGGTTGTCACTTGCTTTGACCGGAACGCTTTGTTACGGAACGCACGGCCAGCTGGTCGGGAGGCGCCTGTTCCAGGCTCTTGCGCGTTCCAAGCTCCGGCCCCGCGCGAAACTGTCGGATGCGCCGCAAATCTATTGGACCCGCGAAATGCCGCTCCTGCTCGAACAATATCTGCCGCTGGTGATCTTCGCGGCGCTCTCGGCGATCATCGCCGGCGCGCTGCTGGTCGCGCCGTTTCTGCTGGCCTTCAAGGCCCCGGATCCCGAGAAGCTCTCGGCTTACGAGTGTGGTTTCAATCCGTTCAACGACGCGCGCATGAAATTCGACGTGCGCTTCTATCTGGTCTCGCTGCTGTTCATCGTGTTCGACCTCGAAGTCGCCTTTTTGTTTCCCTGGGCCGTGGCCTTCAAGGAAGCCGGCGTCTTTGGATTTTGGGCGATGATGGCGTTTCTGGGCGTGCTGACCATCGGCTTCGTCTACGAATGGCGCAAGGGAGCACTCGAATGGGATTGATCGCCAATCAGGGTTCGACGCTCGTCGCTCCGCAAGGCGCGGGCCTCATCGATCCGCGCACCGGCAAGCCTGTCGGCTCCACCGATCCGTTTTTCGTCAATCTCAACGACGAATTGGCCGACAAGGGCTTTCTGGTCACCGCGACGGACGACATCATCACGTGGGCGCGCACCGGCTCGCTGATGTGGATGACCTTTGGTCTCGCCTGTTGCGCCGTCGAAATGATTCAGGCGGCGATGCCGCGCTACGATCTGGAGCGTTTCGGCTTCGCGCCGCGCGCGAGCCCGCGCCAGTCGGACGTGATCATCATCGCCGGCACGCTCACCAATAAAATGGCGCCGGCGCTGCGCAAGGTTTACGATCAGATGCCGGAGCCGCGCTACGTGATCTCGATGGGCTCCTGCGCGAATGGCGGCGGCTATTACCACTATTCCTATTCGGTGGTGCGCGGCTGCGACCGAATTATTCCGGTCGACGTCTATGTGCCAGGCTGTCCGCCGTCGGCGGAGGCGCTGGTATATGGCGTGCTCCTGTTGCAAAAGAAAATCCGGCGCACAGGCACGATCGAACGCTAAGGGCGCGGTTGCCGTTGGCCGCGAGGCAAGCGCGGGCGAGACCCGGCCGAGCGCGACTCGGGCGGCTGGTCGCGAGGGAAGATGCGAATGGTTGATCAACTCCAAGCTCTCGGCGCGAAGATCGCCGCCGCTTCCGCTGGCGCGGTAACCGACGTCAAGATCGCGTTCGGCGAATTGACGCTGACCGTCGCTCGCGAGCGCTGGCTTGACACCGTCAAGACCTTGCGCGACGAGCCGGACTATCTTTTCGTCCACATCGTCGACGTGACGGCGGCGGACTATCCCGAGCGCGAAGAGCGCTTCGAGGTCGTCGCGCATTTGCAGAGCCCCAAGCATAATCTGCGCGTCCGCGTGAAGACGCTGACCGACGAAATGACGCCGGTCGCCTCGCTCACCCCGCTTTATCCAGGCGCCGATTGGTTCGAGCGCGAAACCTACGATCTTTTCGGCGTGGTGTTTTCGGGCCATCCCGATCTGCGTCGCATCATGACCGATTATGGCTTTGACGGGCATCCTTTGCGCAAGGATTTCCCGATGACCGGCTTTGTCGAGGTTCGTTACGACGACGAGCAGAAGCGCGTGGTCTACGACCCGGTTCGACTGACGCAGGAATATCGCCAGTTCGATTTCCTCTCGCCATGGGAGGGCGTGCAATATGATCTGCCCGGCGACGAAAAGGCCAGGGGGCAATGAGTCGGGTTTTCTCCAGCGAGAGCGCCGGAATGAGCGCCTTCTTGAAAAGAACGGCCGCCGCGCTGATCGTCGCGGGCGTCTTTTCGACTGGGGCGCTGGCGCTGGACTCCGCCCCGACGAACGAATTCGAGCAAAAGCTCAAGGCCTATGATCTGGAATCGATCGCGGCCGCGCGGCAATACGCGCGCGCGGCGGACATGAAGGGAATGATGGCGAGGGTGGCGCCCACGCTTCGGCAACAGGTAATCGCCGGAGCTCACGCGCAAAATCCAAACCTCAGCTCCGCGCAGATCGAGACTTTCGCGGACGCCTTCGTCAAGAGCGCCTTCGTCGACAATGCGCAGGCGATAGAGGACGCGTCGATTTTGATGATGATGGACATCTTCGACAAGGATGAACTGGTCGCGCTCGGCAAATTTTACAGCTCGCCAATTGGAGCGAGCATTATGAGTAAAATGCCGAAAATGATGGAAAGAGTGCCGACGCTGCTGAGTTCGATCGTGCCGAGAGCCATCAAGGACGCGCAGGAGAAAATGAAGAAGAACGGCATCGACGTGAAAATCTGAACGCTGGATCCTCATAAATGACCGACCAACCGTTACGCAATTTCTCCATCAACTTCGGTCCGCAGCATCCGGCGGCGCACGGCGTGTTGCGCCTTATTCTCGAACTCGACGGCGAAGTCGTCGAGCGCGTCGATCCCCATATCGGCTTCCTCCATCGCGGCACGGAAAAGCTGATGGAGGCGCGCACCTATTTGCAGAACGTGCCATATTTCGACCGGCTCGACTATTGCGCGCCGATGAATCAGGAGCACGCCTTCTGCCTCGCCATCGAGCGGCTGCTTGGGGTCGAGGTTCCGCGCCGCGGCCAGCTTATTCGCGTGCTTTATTCCGAGATTGGCCGGCTGTTGTCGCATCTGCTCAACGTCACCTCCCAGGCGATGGACGTGGGCGCCTTGACGCCGCCGCTATGGGGCTATGAGGAACGCGAAAAGCTGATGGTGTTCTATGAGCGCGCCAGCGGCGCGCGCATGCACGCCAATTATTTCCGTCCCGGCGGCGTGGCGCGCGAACTGCCCGACAAATTGATCGAGGACATCGGGGCCTTTTGCGATCCGTTCTTGAAGGTGCTCGACGATCTCGAGGCGCTCTTTATCGAGAATCGCATTTTCAAGCAGCGCAACGTGAACATTGGCGTCATCTCGCTGGAGGACGCCTGGAAGTTCGGCTTCTCCGGCGTGATGGTGCGCGGCTCCGGCGCCGCCTGGGACTTGCGCAAGGCGCAGCCCTATGAATGCTATGAGGAGATGGAGTTCGACATCCCCGTCGGCAAGAACGGCGACTGCTATGATCGCGCCGTTATCCGCATGGAGGAAATGCGGCAATCGACCTCCATCATGCGCCAATGCGTGAACAAGCTGCTGATGCAAGAAAATCGCGGTCCCGTGTCCGTGGTCAACACGAAGATCTCGCCGCCGCCTCGCGCCGAAATGAAGCGCTCGATGGAGGCGCTGATTCATCACTTCAAGCTCTTCACCGAGGGCTTCAAGGTTCCAGCGGGCGAGGTTTACGCCGCGGTGGAGGCGCCCAAGGGCGAGTTCGGCGTCTATTTGGTGTCGGACGGCACCGACAAGCCCTATCGCTGCAAGATCCGCGCGCCTGGCTTCGCGCACCTGCAAGCCATGGATTTTTTGTGCCGCGACCATATGCTCGCCGACGTTTCGGCGATCTTGGGGTCGCTCGATATCGTGTTCGGGGAGGTCGATCGCTAATGTCCGTCCGTCGTCTCGCCGAGAAGCAGCCCGAGAGCTTCGAATTCACGCCGCAAAACAAGGCGTGGCTGGAAAAGCAGATCGCCAAATATCCCGACGGCCGACAGGCTTCGGTCGTCGTCCCCGCGCTGTGGCAGGCGCAAAAGCAAAACGACTATTGGCTGCCGCGCGCGGCGATCGAAAAGGTCGCGGAAACGCTGGGCATGCCCGACATCCGCGTGCTGGAGATCGCCACTTTCTACTCGATGTTCAATCTCGAGCCGGTGGGGAAATATTACGTGCAGCTTTGCGGCACGACGCCCTGCATGCTGCGCGGCTCCGACGACATCATCAAGGTGCTAGAGCGCCGCGTCGGCCCGCAACGCAAGGTGACAGCCGATGGGTTGTTTTCGTGGCTCGAAGTCGAGTGTCTCGGCGCCTGCTGCAACGCGCCGATGGTGCAGATCAACGACGATTTTTACGAAGACCTGACGCCGGAAAACTTCGAGAAGCTGCTCGACGATCTCGCCGCCGGCCGCCCGGTGAAAACCGGCTCGCAGGCCGGGCGCAACAGTTCCGAGCCGGAAGGCAAGTTAACGAGCCTGACGTCCCTCTATGGCGACGGCGCGAAGTAACCAAGATCCAAGAGTGACGGGACGAACTATGCTCTCCGACGCAGATCGCATCTTCACCAATCTCTACGGCCTTGGCGACCGTTCGCTGGCGGGCGCGAGAAAGCGCGGCCAATGGGACAACACCAAGGCCCTGCTCGACAAGGGCCGCGACAAGATCATCGACGAGGTGAAGGCGTCGGGTCTGCGCGGACGCGGCGGCGCGGGCTTTTCGACCGGTTTGAAATGGTCGTTCATGCCCAAGGAGGTCGATCCGGCGCGGCCGCATTATCTCGTCATCAACGCCGACGAATCCGAGCCCGGCACCTGCAAGGATCGCGAGATCATGCGCAACGACCCGCATACGCTGGTCGAGGGCGCTCTCATCGCCTCCTTCGCCATGGGGGCGCGCGCCTGTTACATTTATGTGCGCGGCGAATTCATCGCCGAGCGCGAAGCGTTGCAGCGCGCGGTCGACGAAGCCTATGAGGCCAATCTCATCGGCAAGAATAACATCCATGGCTATCCATTCGATCTTTTTGTCCACCACGGCGCCGGCGCCTACATCTGCGGCGAGGAGACCGCGCTGCTGGAGAGTTTGGAGGGCAAGAAGGGAATGCCGCGGCTAAAGCCGCCGTTCCCGGCCAATGTCGGTCTTTACGGCTGTCCGACCACGGTCAATAATGTCGAGTCCATCGCCGTCGCGCCGACCATTTTGCGCCGCGGGGCGTCGTGGTTCGCCGGCATCGGCCGGCCGAACAACACCGGCACCAAGCTGTTCAGCATTTCGGGGCATGTGAACCGACCCTGCAATGTCGAGGAAGCGATGTCGATTTCCTTCCGCGAATTGATCGAGGAGCACTGCGGCGGCGTTCGCGGCGGCTGGGATAATCTTCTCGCGGTGATTCCCGGCGGCTCGTCGGTTCGCTGCGTGCCCGCGCATGAGATCATCGACTGTCCGATGGATTTCGACAGCCTGTCGAAGCTGGGTTCGGGGCTCGGCACGGCGGCGGTGATCGTGATGGACAAGTCGACCGACATCATTCGCGCGATCGCGCGCCTATCCTATTTCTATAAGCACGAGAGTTGCGGCCAATGCACGCCCTGCCGCGAGGGCACGGGCTGGATGTGGCGCGTGCTGGAGCGCATGGTCGAGGGCCGGGCGCATAAGCGCGAGATCGATCTGCTGTTCGACGTGTCAAAGAAGATCGAAGGCCACACGATTTGCGCGCTGGGCGACGCGGCGGCCTGGCCGGTGCAGGGCCTTATCACCCATTTCCGCGATGTGATCGAACAACGCATCGACCAGTATGCGGCCAATCCGCATCCCGATCCCGTGCGCGTGGCGGCGGAGTGAGAGGCATGACGACATTGGGCAAAAGCGTCGATTTGGAGAAGGCGAAGTGACCAAGATTCTCGTCGATGGCGTGGAAGTTGATGTCCCGCCCGAGTTCACCCTGCTCCAGGCATGCGAGGAGGCCGGCGCGGAAGTGCCGCGCTTTTGTTATCACGAACGGCTGTCGATCGCCGGCAATTGCCGCATGTGTCTTGTCGAGGTGAAGGGTGGCCCGCCCAAGCCGCAGGCTTCCTGCGCGATCGCCGTCAAGGATTTGCGCCCTGGCCCGGCCGGCGCGCCGCCGGAAGTGTTCACCAAATCGCCGATGGTGAAGAAGGCGCGCGAAGGCGTGATGGAGTTTCTGCTGGTCAATCATCCCCTGGATTGCCCGATCTGCGACCAGGGCGGTGAATGCGATCTGCAGGATCAGGCGCTGGCCTTTGGCGGCGACTCATCGCGGTACATTGAAAACAAACGCGCGGTCGAGGACAAATACATCGGTCCGCTAGTCAAGACCGAGATGACCCGCTGCATCCATTGCACGCGCTGCGTCCGCTTTACGGCGGAAGTCGCCGGCACCGGAGAAATGGGCGCGATCGGGCGCGGCGAGGACATGGAGATCACCACATATCTCCAGAGCGCCATGACGTCGGAGCTTCAGGGCAATGTCACGGACCTCTGCCCCGTCGGCGCGCTGTTGCCGAAGCCGCAAAATTTTCGTGCGAGGCCCTGGGAATATCAGAAGACCGAGAGCGTCGACGTGCAGGACGCGCTCGGCTCGGCGATCCGGGTCGACGCGCGCGGACGCGAGGTGATCCGCATCCTGCCGCGCATAAACGACGCGGTGAACGAAGAATGGATTTCCGACAAGACGCGGCAAGTGGTGGACGGTCTCGCCCGGCAAAGGCTGGATCGCCCCTATATCCGCGAGGGGAGCCGGCTTCGTCAGGCGTCGTGGCAAGAGGCGCTGAACGCTGTCGCCGCCAAGACAAAATCGACGCCGGCGGGAAGAATCGGCGCGCTGGTCGGCGATCTCGCCGCGCTCGAGGAAACCTTCGCGCTAAAATCTCTGGCTGATAGACTGGGCGTCGTTCATCTCGACTGCCGCCAGGACGGCGCCAAGCTCGATCCGGCGTTCGGGCGCGCTTCCTATCTGTTCAACGCGACCATAGCCGGCATTGACGACGCCGATGCTCTGCTCATCATCGGCTCCAATCCACGCAAGGAAGCGCCCGTGCTCAACGCGCGCATTCGCAAGCGTTGGCTAAAGGGCGGCTTCAAGATCGCGCTGATCGGCGAAAAGGTCGATCTGACCTATGATTACGACTACCTAGGCGCTGGTCCGGACTCGCTGCTGCATTTCATCCAGCAGCAGCAGGCGCCTGAGAAAAGGCGGATTATACTCGTTGGTCAGGGCGCGCTGGCGCGCGAAGACGGCGACGCGGTGCTCGCCTTCGCGGCGCAGGCCGCGCAAAAGCATGGCGGCGTTGGCGGCGACTGGAACGGCCTGTCGATATTGCACACAGCGGCCGCGCGCGTCGGCGCGCTGGATCTCGGCTTCGTCCCCGGCGCGGGAGGAATGCGCGCGCATGATTTCGTCAAGGCTGGCGCGTTGGATGTGATCTTCAATCTCGGCGCCGACGAGATCGACATCGCGCCTGGCGCGTTCGTCGTCTACATCGGATCGCACGGCGACCGCGGCGCGCATCGCGCCGATGTCATCCTTCCCGGCGCCGCCTATACGGAAAAGTCAGGCCTGTTCGTGAACACGGAGGGGCGCGTGCAAGCAGCATCGCGGGCCGCGTTCCCGCCTGGCGACGCCCGCGAGGATTGGGCGATTTTGCGAGCGCTCTCCGGCGCGCTGGGCGGTCCCTTGCCCTTCGACTCACTGACGCAATTACGCAAGGCGATGTTCGAAAAACATCCGCATTTGCAGCGGCTCGACGCGATCGAGCTTGGCGACGCCGCCTCGGTGTCGAAGTTGACGCAACATTCGTCGGTCGCGATGAATGACGCTTTCGTATCGAGCGTCTCCGATTTCTATCTCACCAATCCGATCGCGCGCGCGTCGGCCGTCATGGCCGAATGTTCGGCGCTGGCCAAGGGCCGGCTGCGACAAGCCGCGGAATAGGAGTAAACGACGTGACCGACGGCTGGCTGCACACTATCGTTTCCTTCGTCACGGAAAATCCCGTGCTTCTCGCGATCTATAAGAGCGTCCTGATCGCCGTCGTGCTGCTCATCTATGTCGCCTATGTGATTCTGGCGGATCGCAAGATCTGGGCGGCGGTGCAGTTGCGGCGCGGACCAAATGTCGTCGGTCCCTGGGGCCTGTGGCAGAGCTTCGCCGACTTCATAAAGTTCGCGCTGAAGGAACCCGTCATTCCGGACACGGCCAATAAGAGCGTGTTCCTGTTCGCGCCATTCTTGATGGCGACCTTGGCGATCGCCGCATGGGCGGTTATCCCGGTGTCCTCCGGGGGCTGGGTGGTCGCGGACATCAATGTCGGCGTGCTCTATATTTTCGCGCTGTCCTCGCTCGGCGTCTATGGCGTGATCATGGGCGGTTGGGCGTCGAACTCCAAATATCCGTTTCTGTCGGCGCTGCGCGCCGCAGCTCAAATGGTGTCCTACGAAGTGTCGATCGGCTTCGTCATCATTACCGTTCTGCTCTGCGCCGGCTCGCTCAATCTCACCGACATTGTGCAGGCCCAGGACACCAAATACGGGATTCTTGGCTGGTACTGGCTGCGCCTCTTGCCGATGTTCGTGATCTTTTTCGTTTCCGCGCTGGCCGAAACGAACCGGCCGCCGTTCGATCTCGTCGAAGCGGAATCGGAACTCGTCGCCGGTTTCATGATCGAATATTCCGCGACGCCGTATGTTCTGTTCATGCTGGCGGAATATGTGGCGATCGTGACGATGTGCGCGCTGCTGACGATCCTTTTCTGCGGGGGCTGGCTGCCGCCGATCAAGATGGCGCCCTTCACTTACATTCCGGGCGTGATCTGGTTCACGCTGAAGGTCAGCTTCTTCTTCTTCTTCTTCGCGATGGTGAAGGCCTTCGTGCCCCGCTATCGATACGATCAATTGATGCGTCTGGGCTGGAAGGTGTTTTTGCCGCTCTCGCTGGCGATGGTCGTCATCGTGGCCGCCGTGCTGCAGTTTGGCCCCGCCGCCGCGCTGGCGAATTGAGGTGACATCATGAGACTCGACAACGCCGCGAAATCGCTGTTCCTCACCGAGTTCATCGGGGCTTTCCTGTTGTCGATGCGGTATTTCTTCAAGCCGAAATCGACGATCAACTACCCGCACGAAAAGAATCCCCAGTCGCCGCGCTATCGCGGCGAGCACGCGCTACGCCGTTATCCCAATGGCGAGGAGCGTTGCATCGCCTGCAAGCTTTGCGAGGCGATCTGCCCCGCGCAGGCGATCACGATCGAAGCCGGTCCGCGCCGCAACGACGGCACCCGCCGCACGACGCGCTACGACATCGACATGGTGAAGTGCATCTATTGCGGATTCTGTCAGGAGGCCTGTCCCGTCGACGCGATCGTCGAGGGGCCGAACGCGGAATTCGCGGTCGAGACGCGCGAGGAACTTTACTATAACAAGGACCGTCTGCTGGAGAACGGGGCGCGCTGGGAGCGGGAGATCGCCCGCAACATCACGCTCGACGCGCCCTATCGTTAAGCGAAAGCCCCTAACACCAGCGCCTTTTCCAAAGGCGCGAGATCTCGCAAAGAGGACGAAGCCGTGGCCGCCGTATTCTTCTATCTTTTCTCGGGCGTGCTGATCGCCTCGGCCTTTGGGGTGATCACCGCGCGCAATCCCGTGCATTCCGTGCTGTTCCTCATCCTCGCTTTCTGCAACGGCGCGGGCCTCTTTCTGTTGCAGGGCGCCGAGTTCCTGGCGATGATACTCATCGTCGTCTATGTCGGCGCCGTGGCGGTGCTGTTTCTTTTCGTCGTGATGATGCTCGACGTGGATTTCGCCGAGTTGAAGCAGGGCTTCCAGAAATACCTTCCCGCCGGCCTCGGCGTCGGCGCCGTCGTGCTTGGGGAGCTTGGCTTCGTCGCCGTCGGCTGGACATCGGCGCCTTCGGCCGGGGCGGCCGCCGCGTCGCCGATACTGGCCCATGTCACCAACACCGCGGCGCTGGGGCAGGTGCTCTACACGAAATATGTGATTTTCTTTCAGGTGTCGGCGCTTGTCCTGCTGACGGCGATGATCGGCGCGATCGTGCTTACACTGCGCCATCGCCCCAATGTGAAACGCCAAAACATCGACGTGCAGAATGCGCGGACCGCCAAGACGGTGGTCGAGCTGAAGAAAGTGCCCTCGCGGGCCGGCGTGTAAGGAAGCAGCCCATGATCATTGGCCTCACGCATTATCTCGTCGTCGCGGCGATCCTGTTCACGTTCGGCATCGCGGGGATCATCCTCAATCGCAAGAACATCATCGTCATCCTGATGTCGGTCGAACTGATCCTCTTGTCGGTGAACCTTAATTTCGTGGCCTTCTCGGCGCAGCTCGGCGATTTGACCGGCCAGGTCTTCGCGCTGTTCGTTCTCACCGTCGCGGCGGCGGAGGCGGCGATCGGTCTCGCCATTCTCGTTACTTTCTATCGAAATCGCGGCTCGATCGCGGTCGACGACATCAACAGCTTGAAGGGCTGACCGCGCGATGATCAAGGCAATCGTTTTTCTCCCACTCGTCGGCTTTCTGATCGCGGGCGGACTCGGGCGCAAAATCGGCGCGCGCGCTTCGGAACTCGTCACCTCCGGCCTGCTCGTCGCATGCGCGGTCATGTCGTGGATGGTGTTTTTCAACGTGGCGCTAGGCCAGGGCGAGGCGATGACGCCGGTGCTCGGGAACTGGTTCACCTCGGGCGCCTTGAAGGTCGATTGGGCGCTGCGCGTCGACACCTTGACGGCGGTCATGCTGGTTGTCGTGAACACGGTGTCCAGTCTCGTGCATATCTATTCGATCGGCTACATGCACGAAGATCCGCACCGCCCGCGCTTCTTCGCCTATCTGTCGCTGTTCACCTTCGCCATGCTGATGCTGGTGACGGCGGATAATCTCGTGCAGATGTTCTTTGGCTGGGAGGGCGTCGGCCTGGCGTCCTATCTGCTCATCGGCTTCTGGTACGAAAAGCCTTCGGCCAACGCCGCCGCGATCAAGGCCTTCGTGGTCAACCGTGTCGGCGACTTCGGCTTCGCGCTCGGCATTTTCCTCACTTTCAAGCTCACGCATTCGGTGACGTTCGACGAAGTGTTCGCCGCTGTTCCGGGCTTGGCGGGGCAAACCATTCACATTTTCGGGCTCGACGTCGACGCGCTCACGCTGACGGCGTTTTTGCTCTTCACCGGCGCGATGGGCAAATCGGCGCAATTCCTGCTGCACACCTGGCTGCCGGACGCGATGGAAGGCCCGACTCCGGTCTCGGCGCTCATTCACGCGGCGACCATGGTCACCGCCGGCGTATTCATGGTGGCGCGTCTGTCGCCGATCTTCGAATATGCGCCGGACGCGCTGACCTTCGTCACGATTATCGGCGCCACGACAGCATTCTTCGCGGCGACCATCGGCCTCGTGCAAAACGACATCAAGCGCGTGATCGCCTATTCGACCTGTTCGCAGCTTGGCTACATGTTCGTCGCGGAAGGCGTGGGCGGATATTCGCTCGGCATCTTCCATTTGTTCACCCACGCCTTCTTCAAGGCGCTGCTGTTCCTCGGCGCGGGCTCGGTGATCGTTGCGATGCACCACGAGCAGGACATGCGCAACATGGGCGGTCTGCGCAAAAACATCCCCTTCACCTTCGCGATGATGATGATCGGGACATTGGCGCTGACAGGCGTTGGCATACCCCATACGGAATTGGGCTTCGCCGGCTTTTTCTCCAAGGACGCCATCATCGAGGCGGCCTACGCCGCCGGACAGCATTCCCATGCCGCGATGTTCGGCTTCGTCTCCACGGTCGTGGCGGCCGGCCTTACGTCGTTCTATTCATGGCGACTGATGTTCATGACCTTTTTTGGCAAGCGCGCCGAACACGGCGCCGCGCATGATCACGACCAACACGCGGCTCACGGCCACGACGATCACGCGCACGACGATCACGGCCACGCGCCGCATGAGTCGCCGATCGTCATGCTGATCCCGCTCGCGGTGCTCGCCGCCGGCGCCGTGGCGGCGGGCTTTGTCTTCGAGCCCTATTTCGCCGGTCACGCCTTCGACGAGTTTTGGAAGGAGTCGCTGTTCCTCGGCCCCCACAATCACATCCTGCACGAGATGCACGACATCCCGGCCTGGGCTTCATATAGCCCGTCGATCATGATGGTTCTCGGTTTTCTCGTGTCGCTCTATGTCTATATTCTGCGGCCCGGCACCGCGCAGGCGCTCGCGCGCGCCTTCCCGGGGCTGTATCAATTCCTCCTCAATAAGTGGTATTTCGACGAACTGTACGACTTCCTGTTCGTGCGCCCGGCTTTCGCGCTGGGGCGGCTGCTCTGGAAGGGCGGAGACGGTCGGATCATCGACGGGCTCGGACCCGATGGCGTGGCGGCCCGCGTCGTCGACGGCGCGAGGCTCGCCATGCGTCTTCAGACGGGATACATCTATCATTATGCTTTCGCGATGTTGATCGGCGTCGCGGCGGTCGTCAGCTGGTTCGTCGCCGGAGGCATGCGCTAATGTTCGGTTTTGGAATTCTCTCCGGTCTGACCTTTCTGCCGCTGGTCGGCGCGGCCTTCATATTGACGCAGCGCGGCGACAGCGACTCTTCCTTGCGCAACGTTCGCTGGGCGGCGCTGCTCACCACGATCGCGACCTTTGTCTTGTCTCTCGTCGTCTGGCAACGGTTCGACGCGTCGGACGCGGCGTTTCAGCTGATCGAAGAAAAGGCGTGGTTCGGTTCGGGCCTCGTCTATAAACTGGGCGTCGACGGCTTCTCGATACCCTTCGTGCTGCTGACGACATTCCTGATGCCCTTCTCGATCCTCGCCTCTTGGGAGTCGATCACCAAGCGCGTCGCCGAATATATGATCGCCTTCCTCGTGCTCGAGACGCTGATGATCGGCGTGTTCTGCGCGCTGGATCTGGTGCTGTTTTATCTGTTCTTCGAAGGCGGCCTCATTCCGATGTTTCTCATCATCGGCATTTGGGGCGGCAAGCGGCGCGTCTATGCGAGCTTCAAATTCTTTCTCTACACGCTCGTGGGTTCGCTGCTGATGCTGATCGCCATTCTGGCGATGTACAACCAGGCCGGCACGACCGACATTCAGACGCTGCTGAGCACGCATTTTTCGCCGCAAATGCAGACGTGGCTGTGGCTGGCGTTCTTCGCCTCCTTCGCGGTGAAAATGCCGATGTGGCCGGTGCACACCTGGTTGCCGGACGCGCATGTCGAGGCGCCGACCGCGGGCTCGGTGATCCTGGCGGCGATCCTGCTGAAAATGGGCGGCTATGGCTTCATCCGCTTCTCGCTCCCGATGTTCCCGGACGCCTCGGTTCAATTCGCGCCGCTGGTTTACGCCTTGTCGGTTATCGCCATTATCTACACCTCGCTCGTCGCGCTGGTGCAGGAAGACATCAAGAAGCTGATCGCCTATTCGTCGGTCGCGCATATGGGCTTCGTGACGATGGGCCTGTTCACGCTGAACACGCAAGGCGTCCAGGGCGCGATGTTCCTGATGATCTCGCACGGCTTCGTATCTGGCGCGCTGTTCCTTTGCGTCGGCGTGATTTACGACCGCATGCACACTCGCGAAATCTCCGCCTATGGCGGTCTCGTCAAGCGCATGCCGCTCTATGCCTTCACCTTCATGGTCTTCACCCTGGCGAATGTCGGCCTTCCCGGCACCTCGGGCTTCGTCGGCGAATTCCTCGCGCTGGTCGGCGCCTTCAACGCCAACAGCTGGGTCGCGCTGTTCGCCACCTCGGGCGTCATTCTTTCGGCGGCCTATGCGCTGTATCTTTATCGCCGCGTGATCTTCGGGGTTCTCGACAAGGCGAGCCTCGCCAGCATCGCGGATCTATCGCCGCGCGAAATCGCGATCTTCGTTCCGTTGCTGGCGTTGACGATCTACTATGGCGTTTGGCCGGGCCCAGTTCTCGAAGCTTCAGCGGCCTCCGTCGCGAATCTACTCAACTCCCATTCGGCGCTGCTTCACGCTGTTCACATCGCCGCCGCCGGCCAATGACGGATCAGTAAAGATGCCTTTTTTCACGCAGCTCGCGCATCACTTCCTGCCGGAGGTCATCCTCGCCATCGGCGTTCTCGCGCTCATCCTGGTCGGCGCCTGGCGCGGCGAGCGCTCGTTCTCGCTGGTGACCGAGTTGACCGTCGCCGTGCTGGGGCTGGCGATATTGGCTATCCTGTTGTCGACGAAATCCGAGGCGATCGTCTTCGACGGCGCGTACATCGACGACGCCTTCTCGCGCTTCGTGAAGGTTTTGGCGCTTGGCGCGTCGCTGGTGACGATCCTGCTGTCGTCGGATTTCCTGCGCCGCGCCGCGCTCGATAAATTCGAATATCCGATCCTGATCCTGCTCGCCACGCTCGGCATGCTGCTGCTGATCTCGGCGGATAATCTCATCGCGCTCTATCTCGGCCTCGAACTGATGTCGCTGGCGCTCTATGTCCTCGCCGCCTTTTCGCGCGACGATGGACGCGCCTCGGAAGCGGGTCTCAAATATTTCGTTCTCGGCGCGCTGTCGTCCGGCATGATGCTTTACGGCGCATCGCTGCTCTACGGGTTTTCGGGGACGGTGTCGTTCGAGGGCATCGCGGCGGTCGTCTCCCACTCGGCGCCGATTGGCGTGATCTTCGGTCTCGTTTTCGTTCTGGCGGGTCTCGCGTTCAAAATGTCGGCGGCGCCCTTCCATATGTGGACGCCAGATGTTTACGAGGGCGCGCCCACCCCGGTGACGGCCTTCTTCGCTTCTTCCGCGAAAGTGGCGGCGGTCGCCATCACGGCGCGGATCGTATTGACAGCTTTCCCTGGCGTGATCGGCCAATGGCGTCAGATCGTCGTGTTTCTCGCTGTCGTTTCGACCGTGCTTGGCTCCTTCGCGGCGATCGGCCAAACCAATATCAAGCGGCTGATGGCCTATTCCTCGATCGGCCACATGGGCTTCGTGCTGATCGGCCTCGCCGCCGGCACCGAGGACGCGATCAGAGGCGTCGCTATTTATCTCGTCATCTATGCGATCATGACGCTTGGCGCTTTCGCGGCGATCCTGACCATGCGCGTCGACGGCAAGCCGGTCGAAAACATCTCCGACCTCGCGGGTCTGTCGCGTAGCAATGGCGCGACGGCGTTCTTCTTCTCGATGCTGATGTTCTCGCTGGCTGGCGTGCCGCCGCTCGGTGGATTCTTCGCTAAATATTACGTGCTGCTGCCCGCTGTTCAGGCGGGGCTGTACCCGCTCGCGGTGCTCGGCGTGCTGGCCAGCGCGGTGGCCGCCTATTACTATCTTCGGATCGTCAAGGTCATGTATTTCGACGAGCCGGCTCCGCATTTCGATCATTCCGCCTTCACGCCGCGCGCCGTGCTGGCGGTTTCGTCAATCTTCCTGCTGTGCTTCTGGGTCTATCCGGCGCCGCTGATGAACGCGGCGACCGCCGCCGCGAAATCGCTGTTTTGAAAGCGGACGGGTGCTTGGAACTGGGACGCGAAGCGCGCGCGCGCGGTGTTCGGCTGCTTTCGCTCGACGAGGTGGATTCCACCAATGACGAGGGCAAGCGGTTCGTCGCCGAAGGCGAGCGCGGCCCGCTTTGGATCGTGGCTGGGCGGCAAACCCACGGCAGGGGGCGCCTTGGCCGGCAATGGGTTTCGACGCCCGGCAATCTTCACGCGAGCCTCGTTCTCTCCGGCGGCTCCCATCCGAGCCTCGCGCCGCAACTCGGGTTTGTCGCTGGCGTCGCGTTAATCGACGCGGTTCGGCGAGTCACCGGGTTGGGAGAACGCCTCGCGCTGAAATGGCCGAACGACCTTCTGCTGGATGGCGGCAAGCTCGCCGGGGTTCTCCTCGAAGGCGTCCCGATCGCGACGGGCGACCCACGCGCCCCCCATGAGTGCATCGTCGTCATCGGCATTGGGGTTAATTGCGTCAGCGCGCCGCGGGGACTGCCTTACCCCGCCCGCGCACTGAGCGAAGCGGGCTCCGGCGCGCCGACAGCCGAGGAGTTGTTCGCTCCGCTCACCGACGCCTTTGTCGCCGCGCTGGATCTCTGGGCGGGGGGCGACGGCTTCGCGGCCATTCGCGAAAAATGGCTTGAGTCGGCGGCGGGCCTCGGCCAGCCGGTTCGCGTCCTGCTGGCGCGGGACGAGGAAGTGCGTGGAAGCTTCCTGACGATCGACGCCCGCGGACGAATGGTCGTCGCGACGGCCGAGGGCGAACGCGTCGTGGACGCGGGCGACGTGTTTTTGGCTCATGATGAGTCCATTGTTCTCGAACAGTCAGGTTTGCGTTCATGACGATTGACGAAAGCGAATTCGTCTTCGCGCCGCTCGGCGGCCTCGGCGAAATCGGCATGAACGCGGCGCTGTACGGCTTCGGTCCCGCGCGCGGGCGCAAATGGCTGATGGTGGATTGCGGCCTCACCTTTCCGGGGCCCGATCTTCCCGGCGTCGATCTCGTGCTGCCCGACCTGTCCTTCGTCGAGAAAATCGGCCGCGATCTTTTGGGGCTTTTGATCACGCACGCGCATGAAGACCACATTGGCGCGCTCGCCGCCCTGTGGCCCAAGCTGCGCTGCCGCGTCTTCGCGACGCCTTTCGCCGCGGGGCTCATCGAAACGCGTCGCCTGTCGGAGCCCGGCGCGCCCAATGTCGAGATCACGCGGGTCGGGCCGGGGACGGTGTTGAACCTTGGTCCCTTCAGCGTCGAATATGTCGCCGTCGCTCATTCCATCCCGGAAGCCTGCGCCTTGGCCATCCGCACTCCGGCGGGGCTCGCCGTGCATACTGGGGACTGGAAGATCGACCCCGATCCTGGCGTCGGCCATCGCATCGACGAAGCGCGGCTGCGCGCGCTCGGGGACGAGGGCGTGACCGCGCTGATCTGCGACTCGACCAATATTCTGCGCGAAGGCGACAGTTTTTCGGAAAGCGACGTCGCCCGGACGCTCCGCGCTCTGATCGGCGAGGCCGCGGGCCGCGTGCTGGTGACGACTTTCGCCTCGAACATTTCCCGCGTGCGCGCCATAGCAGAAGCGGCGCAAGCCTGTGGCCGTAGCGTCGTCGTGGCTGGCCGCGCGCTCGATCGCGCGATCCAGGTGGCGCGCGATTGCGGCTATCTTGAAGGAATCGCCGGCTTCTATTCGCTCGACCATCTCGCGACGCTGCCGCGCGACAAAGTGGTGGTCATCGCGACGGGAAGCCAAGGCGAAGCGCGCGCCGCGATGGCGCGCGCCGCCGAAGGCGAACATCCCGCGATCAAACTGGTTTCCGGCGACCGCGTCATTTTCTCCTCGCGCGCCATTCCCGGAAACATGCGCGAAGTGCATCGCGTCATCAATAAATTATGCGACCTCGGCGTCGAGGTGATCACCGATCACGACCATCTCGTGCATTGCTCGGGCCATCCGCGCAGGGGCGAGGTGGCGCGGATGTATGAATGGGTGCGGCCGAGAGCGGCCGTGCCCGCGCATGGCGAGGCGCATCATCTGACGCGGCATGCCGCTTTCGCGAAAGAGCAGGGCGTTAGCCAGGTCGTCTCGGCGCGCAATGGCGATCTCGTGCGCCTCGCGCCCGGCGCGCCGGCGGTTATCGGCAAGATTCCCTTTGGCAGAGTGTTCAAGGACGGCGACATCCTCGTGAGCGAGAACGACGGCGCCTTGCGCGAGCGGGTCAAGCTAGCCTTCGCGGGCGTCGTGTCCATCGCTATCGCGGTCGGCAAGCAGGGCGATCTCGTTGGCGATCCCGACATTGTTTTCGCCGGGCTGCCCAAGCTGGGCAAGAATAACGTCGACATGGGCGACGTGGTCGACGACGCGGTGTTCAAGACATTCGACACCTTGCCGCGCGCGCGCCGGCGAGATTTCGATTCGGTGGCGACGGCCATCGAGCGCGCGGTGCGCGGCGCCGTCTATGCGAGTTGGGGCAAGAAACCCCTGGTGCATGTGCTCGTGGTGGGCGGCTGAGCACGCTGGGGGACTGGGCTCCAACAAGCCGCGCGAAACACGGCGACTCGTCTAACCTTCACGATACTCGGTTGGAATAAGCAGTGTCGCTTCTCGCTTGCCAATAATGCGAATCAGTCGCAGATATGGGCCGAGAGCGATCCTGCGAACGCCGAACGATATCCATGTCGCTTCTTCCGAAAATGTTGACTGATGACCAAAGTTGGACGGAAAAGGCGATTCGACTATGAGAAATGCCGAAGCGTCCGCGTTAGGGGAACTTGCCCCGGTGGCCGAAGGACTCTCACTCGGCATTGAATTTCCACTCGTCGTCGACCTCGACGGGACCTTGATCGCAACCGACGCGCTGCATGAGTCGCTGCTGTTTTTTCTGAAGCGCCAGGGAATGACCTCGTGGAAAATTCCGTTCTGGATTCTTTCCGGTCGCGCGAAGGTTAAAAATCGGCTGGCCGCGGTCGTCACCGAGGAAGACGTCGCGACGTTTCCCATCAATGACGAACTTCTCGCCGTGGCGGAACGGGAGGCTAAGCGGGGGCGCCGGGTCGTCTTGGCGACCGCCGCCGACCTTTCCATCGCCGAGAAGGTTCAACGCCGCTTTCCCTGCATATTTTTGTGGCTCGCGCGGATATGGCTGCTCTGTCACCGCGGCGAATTGCATGACGATCCCGTGGCCTTCGCGCTGAAAGACGGACCCAGCCTGATCTATAGGGCGTTGATGGCGGCCATGTTCGGCGCGGCGATCTCGTGACGGCCAAAGCCGCCTCGGCGCCATCGCCCTTCGTCGAGAGAAGCGACCTTGTGTCGTGGGGCCGCGTCTCGCGCGGCGTTCAGCGCGTGGCGCGCCCCGGCTTTCGCGACGAATTGTCGGGTCTCCCGAGCCACGCCGGCGACGAGAGTCTCTTGGCGATCGGGCCGCGGCGTTCCTATGGCGATTCCTGTCTTAACCGCGCCGGCGCGGTCGTCGATATGAGCGGTCTCGATCGCTTCATCGCCTTCGACGCCGCGACGGGCGTCCTGCGCGCGGAAGCGGGCGCGAGCCTTTCGGAAATTTTGCGTCTCGTCGTCCCAAAAGGCTGGTTTCCGCCGACGACGCCGGGAACGCGCTTCGTCACGCTCGGCGGCGTCGTCGCCAACGACGTTCACGGCAAGAATCATCATGGCGCGGGCTCGCTCGGGCGACATGTTCGCGCCTTTGGGCTGTTGCGCAGCGATCGCGGGGCGTTGACGGTCACGCCGGAATCCGATCCGGCGCTGTTCGCCTCCACCATCGGCGGTCTCGGTTTGACCGGCGTGATCGAATGGGTGGAGTTGCAACTCGTCAAAATTGGCGGGGCTCACCTCGATGTCGAGATCGTTCCCTACGACAATCTCGACGACTTTTGGTCCTTGGCCGACGAGAGCGCGCGAAGCTTCGAACACACTGTCGCCTGGCTCGACTGCGCGGCCGGCGGCGCCGGAACTGGGCGCGGGATTTTTTCCCGCGCCAATTGGATCGACGACGGCGCATATGATCTTCACGACGACAAGAGTTGGAAGCGTATTCCGCTTGAGGCGCCCGGCTTCGCCCTCAACCGTTTTACGGTCGGCGCCTTCAACAAGCTTTATCATCGCGTCAACAGCGCCAAGGCGGGAACGCACCGCCAGCATTACGCGCCGTTCTTTTATCCGCTCGACGCGGTGCATGACTGGAACAGGTTGTATGGACGACGCGGCATGTTGCAATATCAATGCGTCATTCCCCGCGAAAACCAGCGGGACGCGATCGCCGAGATGCTGCGCGTTATCGCCGCGTCCGGCCAGGCCTCGTTTCTCGCGGTGCTGAAGACCTTTGGCGACTTGCCTTCGCTGGGCGTTCTGTCCTTCCCGCGGCCGGGCGCGACGCTCGCGCTGGACTTTCCGTTCAGGGGCGAGACGACGCTCAACCTGCTTGCGCGGCTCGACGCCATGGTCAGGGAGGCGAACGGCGCGCTCTATCCGGCCAAGGATGGACGCATGTCGCGTGAAATGTTCCGCCGATCCTTCCCGCGCTGGGAGCAACTGCTGAAGGATCCAGCATTGAATTCCGATTTTTGGACAAGGGTGGCCCAATGAACATCGAAAGCGAACGCATCGTCATTCTTGGCGCGGGTTCGGCCATCGCGCGGGCGACCGCCCGCCTTTGGGCGGCGCGCGGCGCGCGGCTCGTGCTCGTGGGGCGAGATCAGGATCGCCTGAACGCCGTCGCCGCCGATCTCGTCGCGCTCGATTGCGCATCCGCGGACGCTGGCGTGGAACTCGCCAAAATGGTCGAGACGCTCGGCGGCCTCGATATTCTGCTGCTCGCCTATGGCGTTCTCGGCGATCAAACCGAACTGGAGCGCGATCCGAGCGCGGCGGCGACGCTGATACAGACCAATTTCACCAGCGCCGCCGCCTAGTGCCTTGCCGCCGCGGCGATATTCGAAAAGCAGCGCGCCGGCGCGTTGCTGGTGATCGGCTCGGTGGCCGGTGATCGAGGCCGGCGCTCTAATTTTATCTATGGCGCCACGAAAGGCGGTCTCGCGCGGGTGGTCGAGGGGATCGCCCATCGCCTGGCGCCGTTCGGCGCCCGCGCCGTATTGATAAAGCCCGGCTTCGTCGATACGCCGATGACGGCGAGCATTACGAAAAAGGGATTGCTATGGGCCACCCCGGAGCAAGTTGCCGAGGCGATCGAGGCGGCGGCGGAGCGTGGCGGCCCCGTGGTCTACGCGCCGAAATTCTGGCTGCCGATCATGCTTATTATTCGCCACATGCCCACTTTCGTCTTCAATAAACTCAACCTCTGAAAGCGTCTCCATAAGCGGGGAGACGGAAGCGAACGCTCTCGCCTCCCGCGCGATGGCCGCGAACGGGGTTGACGATGAGAATAAGCGTCTAGAATTGAGAACATATATTTTGTGGATACGAAGAATGCGTTTTCGCGCCGCTCCGATACTGCAATATATGTATATTACTGTCGTAATGATCTATGTATTTTAATATGGGCACTTTGCCGCCGGTCGCATAACACTCGCCTGATTCTCGCCTGGTGCAATGACTTGGTTCTCTATTTCATCGATCGCTCGCCCGACCCGCGCCATAGACAAATACCCACGCCACAAGCATCAGGACGAAATACGATACACAAATCATTCTCCAGTGATTTTCTATCCATATTAAAACATCTGAAAACCACATGGCACCCTGTAGATATTACATAGTAATATTTCAGTCGCTATATTAAAGGCGATTAAGGGCAATATTTCAACCTAGTACTAGTACGTACACAAAACAACCATCACACGGCCGGCGGCGCCTCCAGCTTAAGCTAGCCTGACGAGAACAAAAAGGATTTATATTATAGATACTTGCAAGCTGGATGCGTGATTTCAGTCTTGCGCCGAATAAAGATCGTCTTGGGGCTAAACAGTTTATATAGTTCGATAAAAAGGCCCCGAAGGGTAGACGAGCCATGGCATTTACAAATGGAGCTGGAGTTGGCGCCGTCCGAACATTTTCCTTTATCCGCCGGATCAACAGGGCGGCGGCGGGGCGGCTCGCGCCCGCCACCGTTTTATCCAAACCGTCGCCTCGCCACGCAGCCCGGCGGTATCGAAAATAAGCGTCAAAACTCCGTAAACCACGACGCCCAGGGACACCTGCAATAGCAGCGTCAAAATTCCCGGCGTCATGCCGCGCAGTGGCGACAGGACGGCGACCATGCCGCCGGTGGCGACGACCGCGAAGGCCACATCCCGCGGAGGGGGCCAGATCGGTTTCGCGCGGGCGGCGAAAAACAGCGTCGCGACAAGCGCCGCGAGATAGGCGCCACACTGCGCCAGCGCCAAACTGGAGGCGTCCCGCCCCCAAGGCAAGGCCACGACCAGGAAAAATCCCGCGGCGACGGCGACCAGCGCCGCGCCCACCATTGGCGCGGTCTTTTTGCCGATCTGAAACACCGGATTGACCCCAAACAGAATCATCCCCATCGCGAACAGGCCCGGAAGCAGCAGGCCGAGATAATGGGCGAAGGGTCCGCGATATTGTGCTGGAACGATCAGCAATTCGATCGAGGGCATGACGAGGAAAAGGCCGGTGCAAGCCGGCAATAGAAAAGCGAGAACAACCGCCATATTGCGGCCGACCTGTCGCCGCGCCCTCTCCGCCCCGTGGTTCTCGTGCGCCGCGACCGCGATTTGGAACAACAACACGTCGAGCGCGGAGCCAAACGCCAGCATCGCGCGCATGCCAAGGTCGAACGCGAGCGCGAACTGCCCGGTTTCGGCGAAGTCGTAGACGTCGGCGACCGTGGAGCGCGCCGCGAGCGGAATGGCTTGATAAAGCAAATTGGCGGTGACGATCGGCGCGCTATAAGCGATCAACGCCGCCGCCGTTTCGCGACGCGCCGCGCCCGGCGGCGCGCCCTTGTCGGTCAGCGAGGCGCGCGCCGCGATCACCGTGCCGAACAGGCTCGCGATCGTGCCCGCCAAGGCGACGCCCGCCGAGTGAAACAAAAACGCCCCGCCGCCGGTCAGGAGCAACGAAAGCAGATTCTTGACGAGGACCAGCCGGCCGAACAGGTGGTCGTCGAACCGCGCGCGCACCAACGCGGTCGAATAGTCGAACAACCCGTTGACCACCGCCGTCAGCAGCGCCAACAGAATCAGAACGCCGTCGAAGTCGAGCGTCGGCCCAAAATAGGCGAACAGGGCCGTGGCGAGCGCCAGCGCGCAGACGACCGCGACGAAGGACATGTCGAGCGTCGCTCGCACGACCGGCTTCTGATCGCGCACTCGCACGGAGTAAAAGCGCGTCGCCGCGAGGCGCAGCCAATCGAACAATGCCGTCTGCACCACGGCGGAAATCGAAAAGGCTATGGCGAAACGCCCATATTCCTCGGGGCCGAGGTATTTGGCGACCAGCAAGCCGATCACGACATTCGTGGCGGAATTGGCCAGAAACGCGAGGAGAACGTTCACCGGGCCGCAACCTCGACCGCGGTGCGATGCGGGACGCGCGGCCACTCGAAATCATGCTCGATGATTTCGGCGCCAGGGTGCCGCGAGGCGTGTTTTGGTGCTGCTGGGGCGCCGACGATCAAGGCTCGACTCGCTCCCCGCTCCCCGCCAACCCGGCGATTTCACGGAGCGCTTGCGCATCGCGCGGGGTTACGTCGGGATAGTCCGGATCGGCGGCGGCGGGATCGAAATATCGCCATGACCGCGCGCATTTTATGCCGGGCGCGGGCGCGAACGACACGGCGACGCCCTTGACCTCGGGCAGTTGGAACGCCTCGGGCGACGCCTCGCCTTCGGTCTCCACGCGGATGTCGGAGGTGATGCAGACTTCGGCGAAATCGCTTCCATCAAGCGCCACGCAAAGCTTGGCGTCGGAAATATGCACGACCGGCGCCGCCTCCAGCGACGAACCGACGCGTTTCTCCGCGCGCGCGACCTCCAGCGCGCCGGTGACAACGGCGCGGATCGCGCGAATGTCGCTCCATTTTTTCGCCAGCGCCTCGTCGCGCCAATGCGACGGAACGTCGGGGAAAACCTCCAAATGCGCCGATGCCGCGCCCTTGTAGCGCGAGAGCCAGGCTTCCTCGGAGGTGAAGACCAGGATCGGCGCGAGCCAGGTCGTGACGCAGCGGAAGATATGCTCGATCACCGCCAGCGCGGCCTTGCGCTTCTCGCTCGACGGCGGATCGCAATAGAGCGCATCCTTGCGGATGTCGAAGTAAAAGGCCGAAAGATCGCTGGTCATGAACGGGGTCAGCAGCGCCACGACCTTTTTATAGTCGTAAGCCGCATAGGCCGTGCGAACGGCTTCGTCCAGTTCGACCAGCCGATGCAGCATCAGGCGCTCAAGCTCGGGCGCATGGGTGAGGTCGTCCGCGCCGGGCGCGTGATGCGCCAGCGTGCCGAGCATCCAGCGGATTGTGTTGCGCAGCTTGCGATAGGTCTCGACGAAGGTTTTGAGGATCTCCGGCCCGACGCGCAGATCGTCGGCGTAATCCGATGCGCAGACCCACAGGCGCAGAATATCGGCGCCGGAATCGGCGATGACCTTTTGCGGCGCGACCACATTGCCAAGCGATTTCGACATTTTGCGGCCTTTCTCATCCAGCACGAAGCCATGGGTGAGAACCGCGTCATAGGGCGCGCGATGGCGCGTGCCGCAGGATTCCAGCAGCGAGGAATGGAACCAGCCGCGATGCTGGTCCGAGCCTTCGAGATACATGATCTCGTCGGCGCCGCCGTCGCGCTTGCGATGAATTCCAGCGAGACTCGGGAAAGCCTTGGGGTCTTCGAGCACGAAGGCGTGGGTGCAGCCCGAATCAAACCACACGTCGAGCACGTCGGAGATTTTTTCATATTCGTCCGGATTGTGCTCGGGCGCGAGGAAACGCGCGGCTGCGCCCGCCTCGAACCAGGCGTCGGCGCCCTCCTTGGCGAAGGCGGCCACGATACGCTCGTTCACGCGCGCGTCGATCAGCGGCTCATGCGTGCCCTTCTTGACGAACAGGGCGATCGGCACGCCCCAGGCGCGCTGGCGCGAGACCACCCAGTCGGGGCGCCCACTGATCATGCCGGTGATGCGGTTCTCGCCGGCCTTGGGCGTCCATTGCGTGCGGGCGATTTCGGCGAGCGCCAAATGACGCAACGTCGTGTTATGCGCCTCCGGCAGCGGTCTATCCATCGCGATGAACCACTGCGGCGTGTTGCGAAAGATCACCGGCTTCTTGGACCGCCAACTGTGCGGATATTGATGCTTCAGGCGCCCGCGCGCGAGAATATTTCCCGCGGCGGCGAGCGCGGCGATGACGGCGTCGTTTGCGTCGCCCTTGTCGCCCTTATCGGTGATGACACGCTTGCCTTCGAAGCCGGGGGCGTCGGCGGTGTAAAAGCCGTCCTCGTCGACGGTGTAGGGGATGCGGGTGTCGATTCCACGCTCCGTGAGCATGCGGCCGCTCGCCATCCAGATGTCGAAGTCGTCGCGGCCATGACCGGGCGCGGTGTGGACGAAGCCCGTGCCGGTGTCGTCGGTGACGTGGTCGCCGTCGAGTAGCGGGACGGGGAAGCCGTATCCCGCGTCGAATTTCGCCAGCGGATGCGCGCAAACAAGTCCCTGCATCACGTCGGCGGGGACGTCCTTGAGGCGTTCGAACGCCTCGACTTTCGCGGATTTAAACAGCTCCTCGGCGAGCTTGTCGGCGAGGATGTAACTTGCCCCGACCTTGGCCCAATTGTTTTCCGGCGCCTGCGTCACCCGATATAGGCCATAGGCGATTTTATGCGAGAACGAGATCGCGCGATTGCCCGGCAGGGTCCAGGGCGTCGTCGTCCAGATGACGACAGACGCCGCATCGTCCTTCACCGGAAACGCCACGAAAACCGTGTCGCTCACGTGATCCTCGTATTCCACCTCCGCCTCGGCCAGCGCGGTCTTTTCCACCACCGACCACATCACCGGCTTGGAGCCGCGATAAAGCAGCCCGTTCGCCGCGAATTTCATGATTTCGGCCGCGATCCGCGCCTCGGCCTCGAAGGCCATGGTCGAATAGGGACGCTCCCATTCTCCGGCGACGCCAAGCCGCTTGAACTCCTCGCGCTGCACCGAAAGCCATTTCTCGGCATAGGCGCGGCATTCCCGGCGAAAGGCGATCATCGCGGCGGGATCGGAAAAGTCCGGTTTTTTGAGCCCCTTGGCGCGATAATTCTCCTCCTCGATCTTCCATTCGATCGGCAGTCCGTGGCAGTCCCAGCCCGGCACATAGGCGCAGTCCTTGCCCAGCATGCGCTGGCTGCGGGTCACGACGTCCTTGAGGATTTTATTCAGCGCATGGCCGATGTGGATATTGCCGTTGGCGTAGGGCGGCCCGTCGTGCAGCACGAATTTCGGGCGTCCGGCGGCGACCTCGCGCAGCTTCCGGGTCAGCCCGGTTTCCTCCCAGCGAGCGAGGATTTTGGGCTCGGCCTGGGGCAGGCCCGCGCGCATCGGAAAATCCGTCACGGGCAGATAGAGAGTCGCCGAATAGTCGGCCGGCGTCTTGGGGGAGTCGCTCATCTGTGAAACCAAGCTATTGCCGCGCGCGGCGCTGGCCGTCTGGCGCGTGTCTGGAAGAACGGGCGAGGAGGCGCCGTAGCGGCGCGAAAACCCGGACCCCGCGCGAGCGTTTAGCTGCGAGCGCGGGCCGGGCCAGTAATTCGTATGGAGGCGCGGAACGTCATCCTTCAGCCTTAGCAGGCCATGATTAGGACGAAAAGAGGGATATTCGCGCTCCGGTCAGCGCGCTTATCCCTCGGATGGAATCATCCGAGAGATAATAAGTCGCGCAAAATCAAACAATTGGAGCAAGTTCTGGTCACGAAGGTCGGTCAAGTTTCGCGGAGCTTGCTCTAGCGGAGACGCCGGAAAGGGTTGCCCAAAAAGCCCGACAGGGCCGCCCCCGCCGCGAGCAAGCCGACGATGGGCAAGAGAAACAGCAGCGCGCCGCTCAGGAAAATAAACCCACAAAGCAGCACGACGCCGACCGCCAAGGCGAGCAACACGCTGGCGAAAGGACCGAGTTTTACGATTTTGATCGTTCCATAACCGGTCGAATAGGAAAACCGCCCCGAGGAGGGTTGATCATCCTCTGGAGGAAGAATTTCGATGCGGCCTCTCGGGGTCTCGACCCGGTCCAGGTTATCCTTGGTCATCACATTTCTCCGCGGCGCACGCCGCCCGTGCGATATATATGCACTAAATTCTGCTGGGCAACGAGCGGGGTAGATCGCGGATCGACCGCCCGGCGGCGTTATTGGCGCGCCAAAATTTCGCGCGCGGCGGCAGCGTCCGCGTTCATTTGCGCGATCAGCGCGTCGATGGACCCGAATTTCTCCTCGCCGCGAAGAAAACCATGAAAGGCGACTTCGACCATCTCGCCGTAAAGATCGCCGGAAAAGTCGAAGACAAAGACTTCAAGCAGCGGCGGGCCGTTATCGAAAGTCGGGCGGCGGCCAAAGCTCGCGACCCCGCCATGCAATACGCCGCGCGCCTCCAGCGTCACGGCGTAAACGCCATGACGCAGCCGGTTGGACGGGTCGAGCGCGATATTGGCGGTCGGGAAACCAAGGTCGCGCCCCCGCTTTTCGCCGTGAATGACCTCGCCCTCGATGAAATAGGGGCGTCCGAGCAGGCTGTTGGCGAGCGCCAAGTCGCCGCGCTCCAGGGCCTCTCGGGTCGCGGTGGAGGAGACGGCGTCGAGACTGCCGGCCTCGTCCTTGACGATCCGCTCGACGATCTCGACGCCAAAGCCAAGACGAGCGCCCTCGGCCCGCAGAAAATCCGCGTCGCCCTGGCGCGCGGCGCCAAAGCGAAAATCATAGCCGGCCACGACCGCCGAGACGCCGAGCCTCCGCGCCAATATGTCGCCGGTGAAATCCGCCGCTGTCAGCGCGGCGAAATGCGCGTCGAAAGTGAGCGTTATCATGCCGTTAATGCCAAGGCGGGCCAGCAGGGCGGCCTTGGCGGCGGGCGGCGTGAGGCGGAAGATGACCGAACGGCCAGCGAAAAAATCGGCGGGGTGCGGCTCGAACGTCAATACGGCGCAGGGTTTTTGCGAGGCGCGCGCAAGGGCCTGGGCTCTGGCGATGACGCCTTTATGGCCGCGATGCAGCCCGTCGAAATTGCCTAGCGCCACGACGGCGCCCGCGAGTCCGGGCGGCGGAGCGGTGGGGTCGCGGGCGTCGATGAAGGGATGCGCGGCGTCAGGCAAGGCTGGTTCCGGGAAAAGGCGGCGAGAAACATGCTCGAGGAAGCGCCGTCCCGTCCTGCGTCAGGCCGAGGCGGCGGCGGCTATGCGAATGGCCTGCTCGCGGCTTGGCACCATCACCATCGCCTCGCCGTCGAGCACCACCTTGCCGTCGACGAGGCATTCGCATTTCAGTTTGGCGCGGCGGCCCTTCTCGACCAATTCGACCACCTCGACGATGACGTTGATCACGTCGCCGATTTTTACGGGAGCGCGAAAATTCAGCGTTTGCGAGAGATAGACCGCGCCCGGTCCCGGCAAATACATGCCGATCACGGTCGAAATCAACGAGGCCGTATAAAGGCCATGCACGATGCGTTCGCCAAAGCGCGTCTTGCTCGCGAAATGATCGGAGAGGTGAATCGGATTGCGGTCGCCGGAAAGATCGGCGAAGGCGATCACATCGTCGTCCATCACGGCCTTCATCAAGGTCTCGCGCATGCCGACGCTCAGATCCTCGAAATAGTAAATTTTGAACGGCGTTGACATGGACTTCACCGCAGGGTTCGATCGGGACGGGCGCTTTTTCGCGTTTCCTTATTACCACACAACTTCGCGAGCCAAAGCCACGGGTTTGGTTTTTGCGCGGGCAAGCAACCGCGCCAGCGCGCGGCGGTCGAGTTCCTCGCCCTGCCGATAGAGCTCTTCGCGATGCACGCCCCGTGTAATGAACATGCAATCGAGGCCCGCCGCGCCGGCGCCGCGAAGGTCCGTTTCCGCCCCGTCTCCGATCGCCAGCACGCGCCGGCGCGGCGTCGGCGCGCGTTTTAGCTCGTCAATGCGCGCCAGGGCGGCATCGTAGATCGGCGCATGGGGCTTGCCGAACATTCTCACGTCGCCGCCAAGGTCGGCGTAACGCCGCGCCAGCGCGCCGGCGCACCAATAGAGCCGGTCGCCGACCTCGACCACGATGTCGGGGTTGGCGCAGAGCATCACGAGATCGCGCCGGCGCAACTCCTCGAGCCGCGAATCATAATCTTCTGGCGTCTCGTGGTCCTCGTCGATCAGTCCGGTGCAGACGACGTAATCGGCGTCGCGCGGGCCGACCAACCGAACCGGCGCGCCAAGCTGGCGTCCAGCGGACTCGAACAAACCAATATCGCGTTTCGGCCCGAGGTGATGGCAGGCCGCGCCGTTACGCGCGACGATCTCGCGAAGGGTCAATTCGCCCGCCGAGACCAGATCGTCATAGCAACCGCCGGGAAGCCCGAGATGTTCGAGCTGGCGCCGCACCTCCTGGCTGGGGCGCGAGGCGTTGGTGATCAGCACCGCCGTCCCGCCGCCGGCGCGATAGGCCCGCAGCGCATCCGCCGCGGCCGCGAAGTGCTTGGCGCCGTCGATCAGCACGCCCCAAACGTCGCAGAGTATGGCGTCATACCTTCCGGCGAGCGCCGACAAGCCCGCCACCGTCGGAATATCTTCCGCGCAGGCCTGCCACCGCACCGCGGCTGCCGCGCTCAAAATCTCGCGCCTTCGATCACGGCGGCGTGAGTGGCGCCAGCGACTGGCGCGAAAACATCCATCGTCTCGTCGAGCGCCATCAGACGTCCGTCCATAACCCCGAAATAGGCTCCATGTAGTTGCAGGTAGTGACGCGCTTCCAGCGTGCGTATCCAGGGGAAGCTGCGCAAATTGCGCAACCCCTGCTTGATCGCCTCGAATTCGAGTCGTTCGGTGTAGGCGCGGTCCAGGACCTTGGGGCGCGGGCCCGCGCGTTCGGCGGCCGGACGCAGCAGCTGAATCCATCGGCCAATGAAATCGCCCTCCGACAAAGGCGGCACGTCGGGATCGGCGAGGCTTTCGGCGAAAGCGGCCACGCCACCGCATTGCGCGTGTCCGAGCACGACGATGTGCCGCACCTTGAGCGCCATGACGGCATATTCGAGCGCCGCCGACGCGCCGTGATAATGGTCGTCCGGCTCGTAGGGCGGGATCAGATTCGCGACGTTGCGCAGCACGAACAATTCCCCGGGGCCGGCGTCGAAGATGGCCTCCGGCGAGACGCGCGAATCGCAGCAGCCGATAATCATCGTCCGGGGGCGCTGACCTTTTTCGGCGAGTTCGCGGAACCGTTCGTGTTCGCTTGGGAAGCGGCCGGTCAGGAAAGTCTGATAGCCCTCGACGAGATGGCTGGGAAATTCATGAGACGGCGAGGCAGCGCCGATGGCGTCGATCATTGTCTATCCTCGAAAAGCCGGCCGCGTCCAAGGCCGCGCGGTTGGAGCGTTGCGGAACGCCCGCCGCGGTCGCCGTGCTATTGTCGCGGCGGCGACCGCCCCCTTATTGTGGAGGCGGCGCCGGCAGGCAAGCAAAGAATTCCGCGACCCGGCGCGAGGATAATTCACAATAATGGGAGACACCATGATTTCGACGCTGAAGCGCAGCGTGCTGGCGATGCCCGGATCCAACGCGCGGGCGCTTGAAAAGGGCAAGACGCTGAAGGCCGACGTGCTGATGTTCGAGCTCGAGGACGGCGTGGCCGAAAACGCCAAGGTTCTGGCGCGCGAGCAGGCAGCGGCCGCGGTGAAGGGTGGGGGCTATGGCGAGCGTCGACTCGTGGTGCGGGTTAATGTGCGCGGATCGGAGTGGTATAAAGGCGACATCGCCGCCGTCTCCGCCGCCGCTCCTGACGCCATTGTCATCCCGAAGGTTAACTCCCGCGAGGATGTGCTTAAGGCCGCCGCCGATCTGATCGCCGCCGGCGCTCCGCCAAAAACCCGGCTCTGGGCCATGATCGAGACGCCGCGCGCGATCCTCGACATCGAGAAGATCGCCAGCGCGGCCGATGATTCGGCCTCGCGCCTCGAGGTTCTGGTGCTGGGTCCAAACGACATCGCGAAGTCGACGCGGGCGCGGCTGACGCCGGGCCGACCCGCGCTGCTGTCCTGGCTGTCGGCCGGCGTCCTCGCCGCGCGGGTTCACGGAATCGAGATAGTCGATGGAATCTATAATGATTTCAATGACGAGGCCGGACTGCGCCGGGAGGCGGAGCAAGGCCGCGATCTCGGCATGGACGGCAAAATGCTGATCCATCCTTCGCAAATAGGTCCCGTGAACGAGATTTTCGCGCCCAGCGACGCGGAGGTCGCTTTCGCCAGGAAAATTCTGGCTGTCTTCGATGCGCCCGAAAACGCCGACAAGGGCGTCGTCCAGATCGACGGCCAGATGGTCGAGCGCCTGCATCTCGACGTGGCGCGGCGGACGCTGGCGCTGACGGAGGCGGCGGCGGAATAATAGAGTGCTTTTTAGCAAAGGTGGACGCCGGTTTTGCCTCGGAAAGCACGACAAAACTAAAACAATCTAGAGTCTTTCCGGTTCAATCTGAACCGGAAAGACTCTAGCCGAAGCGTCGGCGACCGAAGTCGAGAGATTGCTTTTTGGGCAACGACAGCCTGTTTCGCTGGCGCCCTTGCTCGTCTATAAGAAGCGCAGGCGAGGAATCGAGAATGATGGAAAACCAACACGACACGCCCGATGAGCCGCGAGGCGCCGGCGGCCCCGAGATCCCCGAGCATGTCGCTAAGGACGAGGGAGTCTCCGAGCGGGATCACGAGCTCTTCGTCCATGAATCCGAATCGCATGAAACCAAATCGCATGAGTCCGAATTCGTCGCGCCCGAGGCCGTGTCGGAGACGGCGGCCGAGCCAGCGCCGGAGCCGGCGATCGCGCCGCCCGTTCGAAAATCGGGCGGCTATTGGCAAAAATTCACCTTGCTGCTGGCCGTTGTCGGTTTGCTCGCGATAGGCGGCGGCCTCGCGGCCATCAAATTCAAGGACAAGGACGAGAGGCTGCGCGCCGTAAGCGACGCGATCGACGCCGCCGCCAAGAATCCCAAGGGTTTTGCGTCCTCCATCGAAACCAGGCTTGGCGAGTTGTGGGGGGCGGTCTCGTCGAAGGTCGAGGGCGATCGCAAGACGAACCCGCGCCAAACCGCGGCGAATGAACCCGCCGCCCCCACGCCAAAACCCGCCGCCGAGCCGAACCCGCTCGCCGCTGTCGAGACGCCGCGTCCAACCCCGACGCCAGGCTGGGCCGCACCTCGGGAGCCGAAGCCCGCGCCGGCCGCGAGAGACGAACCGCCAGCCCCCACCGCCCCGCCGACGCCCGCTCCCTCCGTCTACGCCGAGGACAGCGCTCAGAGCGCGGCGCTCGTCAAGAGAGTCGAACAATTGGAAGCGACGGCGCGCGAGGCGCTTGAAACCGCCAGGGAAGCTCAGCGAAGCGCCAAGCCAGCCGAAACGGGCGAAAAAACCGCGACGCCGACCGCGGACGAGGGCTCGTATCTCAACGCCCTGGAAGGCCGTATCGACGAACTCGCCGACGAGATTCGCAAGGTGCGCGAACAGCTCGATCAACCCAAGAGCGAAACGCGCGTCGCGCCTGACGCCGCCGCCGCTGCGGCCTCGACCCAGGTGACCGCCGCCGAAACCCTGGGGCTCGCGCAATCGCTGGCGCATTCGCTTGAGCGTGGCCGTCCCTTCGCGGCCGAACAGGCGGCGCTGGCCGAACGCGGCGTCGATCCTCAGTTGCTTGCCGCATTGGCGCCGGTCGCCGAACAGGGCGCGCCGACGGCGGCGCGTCTGCTGGCTTCTTTCGCGCCGGTCGCGAAACGCCTGCGCGCCCTTGAAGACGCGCCCGCCGCTGGCGGATCGCTGACCGATCAGTTGTTGCACGACGCGGGCAAACTCGTGCACGTTCGCCCGGCCGGCGAGCGGGCGAACGCTTCCATCTCCGAACTCGTCGCCCGGATCGAATCGGCGCTCGCCCATGACGATCTGGATGGAGCGAGCGAGGCTTTCGCGAAATTGCCGGAGAACGCTCGGTCCGAGGCCAAGGCCTTTGGCGAGGCGCTCAACCAACGGCGCGACGCGGAGCTGGCCGCCACGGCGCTATTGGCGAACGCCCTCGCCGGGCTCGCTCATCTCAAGAATTAGACGGGAATCGCTCGAACATGTGGTTCATCCTCCTCTTCCTCGTCGCGCTCGCCGTCCTCGCCTATGGGCTTGAATGGATCATCGACCAACCGGGCTCGCTGACGCTGGACTGGGGCGAGTTCCACGTCGACACTTCCATTCCGGTGGCGGTCGGCGGGTTGGTTCTCACCGTCGCGGCGTTGATGCTGCTTTGGGCGCTCCTGTCCTCGGTGTTCGGGCTGCCATGGCGGCTTCGCGAACTCTCGGTCGGACGGCGGCGCGAAAAAGGCTTCAAAGCCTTGTCGCGCGGCATGATCGCGGTCGGAGCCGGCGATTCAAAGGCCGCTCGCCAGGCGGCCCAGGAAGCCGAGAAACACCTGCCGGGAGAGCCCTTGGCCCAATATCTCAAGGCTCAGGCGGCGCAACTCGAAGGCGATCGCGGCAAGGCCGAGGCCGCCTTTCACAAAATGACGCTCTTTCCCGACACCAAATTGCTCGGCTTGCGCGGCCTGCATATCGAGGCGCGCAGACGCGACGACGCCGAAGCCGCGCATCATTTCGCCAAGGCCGCGCATGATATCGCGCCGCTGCCCTGGGCCGGCTCGGCCGTGCTGGAGCATTACACGGCGCAGGGCAAGTGGGAAAAAGCCCGCGCCGCCATAGAGGAAAGTTTTAGAGTCAAGGCGATCGATCTTCCCACCGCGCAGCGACTGCGCGCGGTGATCGAAACGGCGATGGCGACGGAAAAGCAAATTGAGAGTCCGCAGGAGGCGCTGCATCTTTCGCGCTTGGCGCTCAAGCGGCGTCCCGGCTTCACGCCGGCCGCCGTCGTGGCCGCGCGCGTTCTAACCCGCCACGGCGACAACAAACAGGCGTTGAAACTGATCGAAAGCGTCTGGTCCAAGGCGCCGCATCCCGATCTCGCGGCGGCTTATCTCAATGCGCTTCCCGGCGAATCGAACGCGCAAACGCTGGAGCGCGTCAAGCGACTGGCCCAACTTGCTCCGGCCGCTCCGGAAAGCTGCCACGTTTTGGCGGAAGCGGCGCTTTCGGCGCGTGAGTTCGGGAAGGCGCGCGAGGCGCTGGCCCCGCTGATCGCGTCGGGCCGGCAGCCAACCGCGCACACCTGTCTGCTGATGGCGGAAATCGAGGACGCCGAGTTTGGTCCAAGCGGGGCCGTGCGCGAATGGCTGGCGCGCGGCTCGCGCGCCCCGCGCGATCCCGTATGGATCGCCGACGGCGTCCCGTCGAAAAGCTGGGCGCCCATCTCTCCGAAAACCGGGCGTCTCGACGCTTTTGAATGGGGACCGCCGCCTGATTCCGCTCCAAACCACACGACGGATGGGCGACCCAACATTCCCGCCGCCTTCGTCAATCAAGCGCCGACCATCGCGGTCGCGCCGCCTCCCCCAAGCGCGCCCGCGTGAAGTCGGGCATTACGCGCTATTGGGCGGAGGCCTTGCCCGGGCGGCGGATTCGCACATAAAGCGCGCCCTCGCCCCCATGCTTGCGCGAGGCCTCGCCAAATCCGACCACGACATCGCGGAGCGCGGGGGCCTGCAGCCAGAGCGGGGCCATCCGCCGCAATACGCCGCCGGCGTCGCCACCCGAACCCTTGCCTGTGACGACAATCGCCATCTTCGCTCCGTCGGCTTGCGACCGGCGCAGAAACGCGATCAACGCGTGATGCGCCTCGGCCTGGCGCATCCCATGCAGATCGAGTTTGGCGTCGACGTTGAGCCGCCCGCGGCGTAAATGTTTCCGAGTGCGGTGATCGATGTCCGCGAGCGCGGGAACCGGGCGGTCCCGCGGTGCGTCACGCTGTGGCGAAGCAGCCGCGAAGGGGCGCGCTTCGCTGGCCGAGACCGGCTCCGGCTTGGCGTGGATCGGCCGGGCGCGAAACGGCCGCACATCGGCGGTGACCGCCGACCATAGTTCGAGATCGAGCGCTGACAGCGATTTCGACCGCGCGGGCGGCCGCTTTATATCGGTCATGGAGCCCCCGCGCCGCGCGGTAGTAAAACCACCAAATCCGCGCCATGGCGCACTCCGCCGGCCAGGGCGCCGGCGCTCGCGCCAGAGCCAAAATATATATCCGCCCGGCTTTCGCCAAGGATCGCCGAGCCCGTGTCCTGAGCGATCATTAATCTCGCGAAGGGGTCGGCGCGTTCGCCGCGCCAAGGAATCCGCGCGCTGATCCAGAACGGCAAGCCGTAGCTCCAAAGCCCCCTGTCCACCGCGATGGAACGCAGCGGCGTCAGCGCGCAGCCTTGGCCGCCGATGGGTCCAAGAGCGCGCGCCGGCGATGCGTCGATGCGAAAAAAGACGTAGGACTTGTTCTCCTGCATCAGCAAGCGGCCCATCTGGCCCGGGCCAAGCCCCAGATCCCGCAGCCTCTCCTTGAGCACGCCGAGCGACATCGACGCTTCGGAAACGAAACCGCGCTCGATCAGCAAACGGCCGACGGACGTATAGGGATGGCCGTTGCGCCCGTCATAAGTCAGGGCGACGGCGCTCCCGTCCGGAAAGCGCAGCCGCGCCGATCCCTGAACCTGCATCAGGAACAATTCCACCCTGTCGCGCACGAAGGCCAGGGGCGCTCCGGGGCTTTCCCAAGGCCCGTCTTCGATGACGCGCCGCTCGGCGTAAGGCTCCATTTCGCCGTCCGCCTGGCGCCGGCCGGCGGTCAGCAGAATGCCGTCCGAATCGCAAAAGGGCGCGTCGTTCAACGTGACGAGATCGTTCGGGCGCCCCAGCACGGGGGTCGAAAAGCCGGGCTCCGCGTCGCGTCGCGCCTCGACCTCCACCTCGTAATATCCGGTAAGGAATCCGGGCGCCGACAGGCGATAGGGCGTGAACCAGCATTTGAAAAAGCTGGCCGCGTCGCCGGTTTCCGACAAAGCTGCTTCGCCGGCGGCGATCAATCCCGCAGTGGGAGGACGCGCCGCCCGCTGCTCTGGCGAGCGGGCGCGAATAATCTCGGCCGAGCGGCGGAAAGCGCCCAGCGCGGCTTCGAGATCGTCGCTCTCAAACCCTTCGAGCCCGTCGAAGGAGACGGCTTCGCGCACGAGCGGCGGCGACACGGCTCAATGGACGGTTTCGGTTGCGACAAGCTTCCAATTCGGGTCTCGCGCGCGAGGGTTACGCGCGAAAGTCCACAAATCGACGATCTTCGCCGCCTGACTGGGATTGCCTTCGATAACCTCGCCCTGGCGGTTGCGCCGCGCGGTGATCAGCTTGCTGGTGAAACGCACGGTGACGCTGTTCGACTGCGGCAGCGCGCGCGCATCGTCGACAACAGCCGAGTCGATCGAGACGAGAGCGGACTCGACGCTCTCTCCACGCGCCTCCCGCCCGGAAATCTCGGCCGCGAAACCGTCGAAAACATCCGCCGAGAGCAGCCGGCCCAAAGTGTCGCGATCCCCCTTGGCGAAGGCCGAGACAATTATTTCATAGGCTTTGCGCGCGCCTTCGACGAAAGCGGGGCCGGAAAAAGCCGCGTCGGTCGCGGCGATGGCGTCAAGCCCAGCCCAAGCCTTGCTTCCCGTTTCGGCGACGCCGTTCCAGCGATCGGCGGGCAAAGGCTTGGCCGCGCTCGAAATCGGCGCGGCGCCCGGCAACGGAGCGCCGCCCAGAGGCGCGCCGGTCGGCTGGAAGCGGCCGAGCGTCGGACCCTCGCGATCATTTCGCTCTCCGAGCACCGAACGCAGTTTCCACAGCACAAACACCGCTAACGCCGCGAAAATCAGCACGGAGGGGTCGAAGGCTTCGTCTAAGGGCAATTGAGTCACTCCCGGAAGATACGAGTTTGCGGTAGCATGTTGGCGGTTGCAAGTCACGAATCAAGCCCCAGCTATAACTATCTTGGGCCATGGAGCGTCGCCCCCCCAGAGGTTCATACGCCGTGAACAGGTCGAAACTCATCGCCTATGCAATTGGAATCTGGCTCGGCATAGAGGTCATCGCCTTTTTGCTGGTGGTGCAATTTTTGGGAGTGATGGCGGCGGTCGCCCTTGGCGTCGGCACCACCCTGCTCGGCCTTTTGGACATCCGGCGGCTGGTGACTTACTTGCGCGCCCGCATGGGGTGGTCCGGCGAAAAGAAAGTTCAGCCCTCGTCCAACGTGGTCGACGGCGGCCTGCAGGCCTTGGGCGCCCTCCTTTTGATCTTGCCTGGTTTCGCTTCGGACCTCGTGGGTCTGGCGCTCAAGGCGCCGTCCATCCGCGGCGATATCGCCCAACGCCTGCGCGGTGGAGGCGCCCACAAAGGCCCACGCACGATCGACCTCGCGCCCAACGAATGGAAAAGCCTGGATCATCGCAAATCGCGACGGCGCGGTCCGCCCGCCAAACCCGGCGGCGCGCCGCCCTGCGCTTCCTGACGAGGATCGCTCCTCACTTGTCGCGCCGCGGCGGACGTGTTACCCGACCCCGGCGATAAGGGCGCGCCCAGCCACGCGGCGCGCGCTTAATGATGTGGAATTTTAGGGAGTTTGATATGGCGGACGGCAATGGCAACGGCGGAGCGGCGCAGGAAGCGACTGGCGCGCCGTCTCTCAATGCTTTGGGACAATATCTCAAGGATCTTTCCTTCGAAAATCCCAATGCGCCGCGCTCGCTCGGGCCGCAAGAAAAATCTCCCAACATCGGCATTCAAGTGAACGTGAACGCCAAGCAATTGGCTCCGACCGATTTCGAGGTGTCGATCTCCCTCGACGCCAAGGCCGGCGAGGGCGTCGATCTATTGTTCAAGCTGGATCTCGAATACGCGGGCGTGTTCCGTTTGACCAATATTCCGGAGGAGCAGATGCATCCGATCATCATGATCGAATGCCCGCGGCTGTTGTTTCCCTTCGTGCGCCAGATCGTCGCCGACGCCACTCGCGACGGCGGATTCCCGCCGCTGTTCATCGACCCGATCGATTTCGTCGCCCTCTATCAACAAAAGGCCGCCGAGGCGCAAAACGCCAACGCCCCTGCGGGGAACTGAACCGCGAAGCGCTTAAGCGGCCGGAAGGCCGTAACGGGTCAGCGTCGCCGCCAGGGACTCGCTCGGGGCGGCGCCGCTGGTGAATATCGCCCGGCGCCGCGGCGCATCGCCGTTGGGCGCGTCGGGACCAAGATTTTCGACGAGCACTTGATCGGCGCGGCGCGCGATCGCCGGAGCGGAGTCAATCCAGTCGACCGGCCACGGCGCGAGACGGGCGAACGACTCCTGCAGCAGCGGATAGTGGGTGCAAGCCAGCACGATCACATCGGTGCGCGCGCCGTCCCGTTGCACGAAGCAAGAGGCGATCTCCGAGGCGATGGCCCCATCGGCGATCTCTTCGCCGTGAATGGCGCTCTCGGCGAGCTTGGCCAAATGCTTCGACCCGACCAGCGTCACCGCGCAGCCGCCGGCGAATTCTTGAATGAGCTTTTGCGTATAGTCGCGCGCCACGGTGCCGGGCGTCGCCAGCACGGAAATCAGTTTGGTCCGCGACATCGCCGCGGCGGGCTTTATCGCCGGCACGGTGCCGACAAAGAGCACGCCGGGCCATCGCGCGCGCAACTGCGGCAACGCCAAGGTCGAGGCGGTGTTGCAGGCGATCACTACAATGTCGGGCTCGTGCTCGTCGATCTGCGCCGCCATGACGGCGAGGATGCGCGCGGCCAACTCCGGCTCGCCCCAGGAGCCGTAAGGAAACCCCGCGTCATCGGCGCAATAGACGAACTCCGCGTTCGGGCGGATTTTTGCGATTTCCGAGAAAACGGTGAGCCCGCCAAGGCCTGAGTCGAAGACGAGGATTTTGGGGGAGCGGGTCATCACGAGGGCGAGACTTTCGAACGGCGGCGGCGAATCTTTCGCCGAACAGGCATAAGACAGGCGCGGCTTTTAACAAAGTGTGTTTGACCCTTTGACCGGGCTTCCCCTTATGTTACGGAAATTCAACGACGGGCGCGCCGTGTTGTTTTCAAGGCGGACCCGCCTGCGAAAAAGGGGCGAAAAAGCCCGGGGCAAAAGGGAGACTTAATCCATGAGCGAACGGCGCTCGTCTTTTGGCTATGAAGATCTGCTCGCCTGCGGCCGCGAGGAACTGTTCGGCCCGGGCAATGCGCAGTTGCCGCTGCCGCCGATGCTCATGTTCGATCGGATCACCGAGATTTTCGAGACGGGCGGCGAACATGGCAAGGGCTATGCGCGCGCCGAATTCGACATCAAGCCAAGTCTTTGGTTCTTCGACTGCCATTTCAAGGGCAATCCAGTCATGCCCGGCTGCCTCGGCCTCGACGCGCTGTGGCAGATGGTCGGTTTTTACCTTGCCTGGCTCGACCTTCCCGGGCGCGGGATGGCGCTCGGCGTGGGCGAGGTCAAATTCACCGGCATGGTGCGCCCGAGCGTGAAGATGGTCACTTACGGCATAGACTTCAAACGCGTCTTCAAGGGCAAGCTCGTGCTCGGCATCGCCGACGGCTGGGTGGCGGCCGACGGCGAGCGCATATACGAAGCCAAGGATTTGCGCGTCGGCCTCGCCAAGGCGGAGTCCTGAGGCGAGGCGGTTTCCGCATCACACAAAAGAACAAGCTCAAGGACTCTAGTCCGGGCGCGGGGAGAAGCAACATGAGACGTGTCGTCGTCACCGGAATGGGGATCGTATCGTCCATCGGCAATAACACCAATGAGGTTGTCGCCTCGCTGCGCGAAGCGAGATCCGGCATCGTCAAGGCCGACAAATACGCCGAGCTCGGCTTTCGCTCGCAAGTGCATGGCATGCCGACGCTCGATGCGAGCAAGGTCGTCGACCGCCGCGCCATGCGCTTTCACGCCGCCGGCACCGCCTGGAACCATGTCGCCATGGAGCAGGCCATCGCCGACTCCGGTCTTGGCGAAGACGAAGTCTCCAACGAGCGCACCGGCATCATCATGGGTTCGGGGGGGCCCTCCGCCAAAGTGATCGTCGACTCCGCCGATCTGACCCGGACCAAGGGGCCAAAGCGCGTCGGACCCTTCGCCGTGCCCAAGGCCATGTCCTCGACAGCCTCGGCGACGCTCGCCGTCTGGTTCAAGATCAAGGGCGTCAATTATTCGATATCCTCGGCCTGCGCGACCTCGAATCATTGCATCGGCAACGCCTATGAACAAATTATGTGGGGCAAGCAGGACATCGTGTTCGCCGGCGGCTGCGAGGAGCTCGAATGGGAGCTCTCTGTGCTGTTCGACGCGATGGGCGCCATGTCCTCGTCCTACAACGACACGCCGGCCACGGCCTCGCGCGCCTACGACAAGAACCGCGACGGCTTCGTGATCGCCGGCGGCGCCGGCGTGCTGGTGCTGGAGGAATATGAGCGCGCCAAGGCGCGGGGCGCGAAGATTTACGCCGAGATCGCCGGGTATGGCGCGACCTCGGACGGCTTCGACATGGTGGCTCCCTCCGGCGAGGGCGCTGTTCGCTGCATGCGCCAGGCGCTCGCCACGGTGAAGACGCCGATCGACTACATCAACCCGCACGCCACCTCGACGCCGGTCGGCGACGTGAAGGAGATCGAGGCGCTGCGCGAAGTGTTTGGCTCTGGTGACAAATGCCCGCCGATTTCCGCGACCAAGTCGCTGACCGGCCACTCGCTCGGCGCGACCGGCGTGCAGGAGGCGATCTATTCCCTGTTGATGATGCAGAACGGCTTCATCTGCGAGAGCGCCAATATCGAGGAGCTCGATCCGGATTTCGCCGACATGCCGATCCTTCGCGAACGCCGCGACAACGCTCATTTGCGCGCGGTGCTGTCCAACTCCTTCGGCTTTGGCGGCACCAACGCGACTCTGGTGTTCAAGCATCCGGACGCCTAATTCGCGCGCGAACAAGGATCGTGTAAGGAACAATCATAGATGACGGGTTCAAAAGGTTTGATGCAGGGCAAGCGTGGCCTCGTGATGGGGGTCGCCAACGACCATTCGATCGCCTATGGCATCGCCCGAAAGCTCGGCGAGCATGGCGCGGAGCTCGCCTTCACCTATCAGGGCGAGGCGATCCTGAAGCGCGTGGCCCCGCTGGCCAAGGAGCTTGGCTCGGATATTGTGCTTCCCTGCGACGCCGAGGATATTTCGACGGTCGACGCGGTGTTCGCCCGCCTGCGGGAGGAGTGGGGGGAGCTCGATTTTCTCGTCCACTCCATCGCCTATTCCGACAAGAACGAACTCAAGGGCCTTTACGCCGACACCAGCCGCGAGAATTTTATCCGCACGCTGGTGATCTCATGTTTCTCCTTCACCGAGGCGGCCAAGCGCGCCGCGGCGATGATGAAGAGCGGCGGATCGTTGTTGACGGTGAGTTTCGCCGGCGGCACCCATGTCATGCCCAATTACAATGTGATGGGCGTCGCCAAGGCGGCGCTGGATTCGTCGGTGCGTTATCTCGCCGCCGATTTCGGCGATCGCGGCATTAGAGTCAATGCGATTTCGCCCGGGCCGGTGCGGACCATGGCGGGCGCCGGCATCACTGGCGCGCGCGCGATGGGCGCGTTCCAGAAAGCGCATTGCCCGCTGCGGCGCATGATCACGCTCGACGAAATCGGCGGTTCGGCGCTTTACCTTTTGTCGGAGCTGTCGGGCGGCGTGACCGGCGAAATTCATCTGGTCGACGCCGGCTACAACATCATGCTGCAACCGCGGCCCGAGGATTTGAACGGCGGCGGCGAATAGGGCGCGGGCCCTATTTTACGCTCGCCGCCATGCGCTCCATCTTCGCCTCGGCGCGCAGACTGTCGATATCGCGGAAAATCGAGGCGACGGCGAGCGCCCGGCCGTCCCGCATATAGCGCAGAAGGCAATCCCTCGCCGCGATGTCGCCTTCGACCACTATCGCGTCCCAGCCTTCGGCGTGGCCGACGTAATTGATCGGCGTGTCGTAATGCTGGCTCCAGAAGAAGGGGACGGCGTCGAAGGTCTCGCGCGCGCCCAGCATGTTGCGCGCCGCCACGGCGCCCTGCCGCTCCGCGACGACCCAATGTTCGACGCGAATGCGCTCGCCGCTATGCGGATCCGGCCAACGCGCGATGTCGCCCGCCGCATAGATTCCCGGCGCGCTGGTTTCGAGAAATGCGTCGACGAGCACGCCGCGATCCATGGCGAGTCCCGCCTTTTCCGCGAGTTCGAGCCTTGGCCGCACGCCAACGCCCGCGACGACCAGTTCGGCCTCCAGGCTTTTCCCGCTCTTTAGCGTCACTCGCCTTTCGTCGATCGCGGTCGCGACATCCTCGAGGTGAAAGATGACGCCATGTTCTTCGTGCAGCTTGCGCACGAAGGCGCCGATTTCGGCGCCGAGCACGCGCTCCATCGGTATCTTCTCCGGCGCGGCGACGTGAACCTCGAGTCCGCGCGCCCGGAGGGAGGCCGCCACTTCGAGACCGATGAAGCTCGCGCCCAGCACGACCACGCGCCGCGCCTTTGTCGCGCGCGCGATGATCTCCCGGCAATCGGCGAGCGACCGCAAGGTGCGCACATGCGGCAGCTCCGCGCCGGGGATCTGAAGCCGCACGGGCTCGGCCCCGGTCGCCAGCAGCAGCCGATCGAATTCGAGCGCGCTCCCGTCGGCGAGCGTCAGCCGCCGCGCCTTCGCGTCAAGGCCTTTGGCGACGGCGCCGAGCCGTAGGTCGATCGCATTCTCGGAATAGAAATTCTCCGGGCGCAGCGGCAGCCATTCCTCCGGCGCGCCGCCGGCGAGATAGTCCTTCGAGAGATTGGGGCGGTCGAGCGGCGCCGCGTCCTCGGCGCTCAACATGACGAGCTTGCCCGCGAAACCTAGGCGCCGCAACTCCGCCGCGGCGGCGAGCCCCGCCGCGCCGCCGCCAACGATCACCATAGCTTTCGAGGCCTCCACGGGGACGGGGGCGCGGGTTTTCGCCGGGCGTTGGCCGCGCACAAAAACCTTGCCGTCGCGACGTTCGACCGTCCAGCAGGGAAGGGAGTCGAGCGCCGGAGCGCGCAGGACTTCCCCCGTGGCAAGGTCGAAGCTCGCGTGATGCCACGGACAATGAATCTCGCCACCCAGCACGAGTCCGTCGACGAGCGGCGCGTGGTAATGCGAGCAATGCGCGCCGATCGCGAAAACCTCGTCTTCGCGCAGCACGAGCAGCACTTCCTCTTCCCCGACCCGGCCGACCAATTTGCCATCGCGCTCGAGTTCGGCGATGTCGACGCCTTGGGTGAGGTCGGGACCAACAGGCGTTTCGGAATCCGCGGTCATCGTCGCCTCCTTGTATCTTTTGTCCCGGCGCTCAGAATTCTTTCGCCATGCAATCGCTCGCCAATTCGTCCAGCCGCTTCGCGCGCGCTTTCGCCTCGGTCGGCAGGTCTTCGCTCGCAGCGCGCTCCGCGATGCAGGCGCAGGCCTCGCGGCAAATGGATTTTTCACCCCCACTCGCCTCGCATTGCGCGACGCAGGCGCCGACGAAGCCGCCCGAACTCCGGTCGCTCGGCGCCGCGCCGACGAAAGCGAGCGCGGCGAAAAGGCCAAAGAGCAGCGGCTGATGGATTAGATAGAGCGCGAGACTGTGTCGGCCAAGCCAGGGCAGCGGGCCGGCCTCGAGATTTCCGCCGATGGCGCCCCAACCTCGAGCCGCCCAAAATTTCGCGGCGGCGACGCCGGCGAACACGGCGGCGGACCAAGGCACAATCGGCCGATAATCATTGGTCAGCGGCTCGAAGGTCGAAAGACCGATCCAGTTCAGCCAAGGGGTGTCGAACGCGGGCGAGGCGAACAACATCGGCGCCAGGGCCGCCACGAGCGCGGCGAGAAGCGCGGCCGACCAGGGGAGCGGAAGCAGCGGCGCCGCCAACAGGCTCGCGAGGGCGATGCAGTGCAGAATGCCGAAGAACACGAAAGCTTGCGGAAACGCGATATAGGTGCCGAGCGAGACCAGGGCCGCCGCGCCGGCGATCAGGAAAAACCGGCGCCAGAACGCCCGCGAGCCGGCGCCCCGCGCGCGCGCCACGACCAGGCTGACGCCGACGATGAACAAGAAAGCGATGGCGATGGCGTGGCCGAACAGTTTCACGCTCGGCGAATAGGGAAAATCCCTGTCGATATAACCGAAATTGCCGAGGTCCCAGATCAGATGGAACGCCGCCATGGCGATGATGGCGGTCCCACGCGCGGCGTCGAGGGCGACGATGCGCGCGGGTGCCGCGGTGGTCATTTCGCCAGCAGAGTGGCAGCCTGGAACTTGCCGAAAACCATGTCCGGCGCCGATAGATTGTGGCGCGACGGCAAATGCCGTCCCACCCATAATTCCGTGGCGTTGGCGCCAGGAAAGCCGATCACCTCGGCCTCCTGCCAGCTCGCGCCGCGCTTGTTGCGCCAGGCGACGCGCGCGGCGTCGTTCATCGTTTGCATCGCGAACATCGACCGCAGCGAGGCGAACGGCAGCCCTTCGGGCATCGCGTCGCTGTAGGAAACGTCGAGCGCGATGTGTTCCTGGTCGATCTTGTCCAGTTTGATCCGGGCCGTGCCGCCGCGTTTGAATTTCAGCACGAAGGTTCGGGTCTCCGGCTCGAAGGCGATTTCCTCGAGAGCGACGATCGGGCGCTGCTGTATTTCGACCGGGCCGATCAGAAAGGACGAGCCATAGGCGGTCCAGCGCATCTCCTCGAACGGCAGCGGACGGGCGCGCCAGTAGCCGTCGGGCGGATAGAAGACCATGATCTCTTCGGCGCGCTGGCGATAGTTCATCCAGAACTGCACGAGGTGAAAGCCCTTTTCGACCCGATCGCCGACGCGCACCGGCACGGTGGGAGCCCGCCAAAAGGCCTTGGCCGGGAAGGTGTAGCCGGTCAGCCAGAAGTCCGGCGTCTCCCAAAAGGTCAGACGGCGCGTCTGCTCGACGAATCCGGAATAATCGTGGGAGAACTCGCAGCTCGACCAGTCGGGCGCGTAGCGATCGGTCCCGATCATGTTGATGTAGGAGGGATGCACGGCCTGGACTTGCATGCGGCGCACGCGCGAAGAGAATAAATCGAGTTCGATATTATCCTTCTCGGCGCATAGTTCCGGCACCGATTTATTCTCGACGCGCACCTGCAACTCGTCCTCGGGTTCGGATTGCGCGAGGGACTTGGGCGCGGCGAGCGCGAGACCTGTCCCCCCAACAAAACTTGCTCCGCCAAGCAGGAAGCGGCGGCGATCTGTCGACGTCATGTCCTTGGGCATTCCTTGTTTCGGCCGTCAAACGGCGGCGCGCCATTCCGGGTGAACGGCCGCGCGTTATTACTGCTTCGGTCTTACGGCGAAAACAAGGAGCTGTTTTTTGGATTCCGGCAGAGGCTCGAGCCATTCGGGAGCCTCGCCTCGCGCCAGCGCCGCGCCAAGGCCGTTTGGCGCGCGCAGGGCGAAATCGGACACATCGCGTGCGCACCACAGAACAACTTGCGCTCCCGCCGCGCGCAAAATTTGCTCCGCCTCGTCCGGCGGGGCGAGGAAGGCGTCGACGACGATGCGATTGCCGTGATTGTCGCGGTGATAGGGCCCGGCGAAGACGCCGTGATGCGTATGAGCGAGCAAATAGGGGCCAAGATTGACCGACGCGGCCACGCGGGCCGGTTCGAGATGATTTAGCGGTTCGAGGGCCGCCGGTTTCAGACAGAGGGACTCCTCGGTCGCCCGAACCACCGTCGCGGCGTTCGCGTCCTGCTCCGGCTTGGGAAGGATGCTCGCCAATCCCACGGGGGAGACTGCGATGCAGAGCACGCCGGCGAGCAAGGCGCGGGTGAAAACGCTGAAAGACGCGCCGATCCGATGGGCGACGGCGACCACCGCGACCACCAGCGGCGCCATGGCGATGGGCGTGACCGACGAAAAGACCCGCACTTGCCACATCCCGGCGGCGAAACCGATCCCGATCGCCGCGGCGACCAGGAACCAACGGCGCCGCGCGATTCCTTGTTCCCGGACGGCTTCGACAAGCGCGGCCGCGAAGCCCAGGATCACGGGCAGGCCCATCACGACGACCAGATTGGGCGTCTTGTCCCAGAATTTTAGCAGCGGCGTGGCCTCGGTCACATGCGACAGCCATAGCTCGCGCAGCAGCGGATCGAGACCGCCAAGCGGGTCGCCGACACATTTCGGCGCGATGGCGGCGATTGCCGCGATGACCGCGGCTCCGACAACCGCCACCGCCGCCGCCCGCCCGCGCATGGTCGGAAGGCGAGGCGCGAACGCGGCGAGCGCCGCGAAACCCAGCGTTCCCGCGGCAAGGGCCGCGAGGTGAACCGCGGAGTAGGCGTCGCAGGCGGACAGCAGATAACGCGCCGGGGCGACCGTCGCGGCGAAGCACGCCGGAAAGGCGATCAGCGCGCCGGCGGCGAACCAGCCCATTGACGCGCGCATCCTGGCCCCGTCGACCACGAAGAGCATGGCGAGTCCCGTCAGCATCACCGCGAAAAACGGCAGATTCTCGAGGCTGATGGCGATGGACAGCGCCATCGCCAGACTCGCCGGCGCCATCGCGCGCGCCTCCTTGGCGTCCAGTCCGCGCAGAAAAAACCCGAGCGACGCGAGCAGCAGGACGATCTGAGGCGCGTGGTGGTCGATCCGTCCCGGAACGAATTGCAAGAACACCGCGCCGGAGAGAAGACCGAGCAACACCGCGACATGTTTCGACGCGGACGGCGCCAGAAATTTGGTGAACCAGGCCATGAGGCCAAGCAGTGTCGCCAGCAACGCCAGTGGAAAGACCAGCCGCGTCGCGCGCTCGGCGTGATCGGCGTCGAGAAACAGACGGAAAAACAGCTCCAATCCCGCGAGCGGAACGTCGACGACGCGCGACCAGTGGCTGAACACCCCCATCGGCGGATCGAACCGCCAGGTCGTCATCTCGAACCAGGACTGCCCGGCCAGCAGATCGCGCACCTGGACCGCGCGCATGGCGTCGTCGGTGTCGAAGAAATGCCCCGTGCTCCAGACCTCTCGCGCTTGCGAAAAAGTGATGCCGACGGCCGCCAGAGCGGCGAGCGCGACGGTCCCCCAGAGCGGAAATTCGGCGGCGCTCGACTTTAACGCGCTCAAGTCCCAGGCCGCGGCGCGCTTCGCTAAATGCGTTTTCGCCACGTCCGAAAACAGCAACATGCGACGCGCCGTGAAATTGAAGAGAAACACGAAGCCGGCCGTTGGAATCTTGGCGAGGGAAACCGAAAGCCCGACATGCTCCACGAAAGTCTTCATCAAAATTTCGTTGAGCAGCAAACCGATCAGCCCGGTCACGAGGAAACCGAATATTTCCTGCGACGGGCGCAAACGCCTGACGTCGCCGAACACGTAGCGAACGCTCAGCCAATAAACGAGGCCAAGGCCCGATGTGAAGCCGATCGCCGCCGCGACAAGGTAATTGACGCCGAGCGCCTTGTTGAGAAACACCATCGTCCCGGCGTCGAGCGCAAGGGCGCCGAGGCTCGCGACCCCGTATTTGACGAGATCGACGATAACGCGCCCCAAACCGCCGCGGCGCGACCGATCGAGCAGCGACAGGCGAACGTCCGAAAGTTGCGTCATGATCAGGCGACCTTGCGGGGCACGAGACGCTCGCTGGACAGAGCCTCCCGCGCGCCCGACATGCCGCTTTCGGAATATTCGGCGTCCTCGTTGACCCGCCAGACGTCGTAGACCGCTTTCCCCGCCATGATGTTGAGGGCGCTCAACATGCCCGTCATCATCGCATGGTCCTGATTGTTATATTTGTGCATGCCATTGCGGCCGATCAGATGCAGCGTCGGAAAGCGCGTGGCGATTTCGAGGCGAACGGCTCTCACATTGTCGGCGTAGGCTTCGTCGTAAACGGGATAAGCCTTGGCCTGACGCACGACGCAGGCGTCGAACACGTCGCCGGGATCCATCAGCCCAATCTTGGCGATCTCGTTCTTGGCGAGTTCGATCAATTCGCTGTCGGGCGAGGACCAAACGCCGTCGCCCTCGAAGCAGAAATATTCCAGTCCAAGACATGTCGAGACGCCGTCGGCGATCATCTCCGGCGACCAGGAGCGGAAATTCTGCACGCGCCCGACTTTAACCGAAGGATCGTGGATATAGACCCAATTGTCCGGCAACTCCTTTTGCGGACGGCCGATCAGCACCACGGTCAGAAAATCGCGATATTTGAGGTCTCGCGCGTTGAACAGGCTGAGCGGCTTGGGCTCGATCGCGTTCATCAACTCGCGCACGGGGGCCGACGACAGCACGTGACGGGCTTGAAAAGTTTCGACTTCGCCGTCGCCGCGCGTCGCCGTGACGGTCCATAGCTTGCTGGCCTCGTCATAGCGAAGACCGACGACGGCGCGGCCCATCAGCAACTCGCCGCCAAAGCCCTTGATCTTGCGCGCGGCCTCTTCCCACATCATGCCGGGGCCGCGGCGCGGGTAGCGAAAAGATTCGATCAGCGATTTCGCGCCGTCTCCGTTGGCTCCCTTGCGCAAGCCGAGCGAACGGCGCAGAGCGTCAATGATGGCGGCGGCGAGACTGAGCCCCTTGATGCGCTGCGCCGCCCAATCGGCGGAAATCTCGTCGCAACCCATTCCCCAGACTTTTTCGGTGTATGTCTTGAAGAAAATCCCGAACAGACGTTCGCCGAACTGATTGCGCACCCACTCGTGAAAGGAGCGCGGATTCTTTACCGGAAAGAGCTTGGCGAAGCCAAAGGACGCCATGCACCTGGCGCTCTCGAATAATCCGAGATTTTTCAACGCCTCGAACGCCTTGAGCGGATAGGCGTAGAATTTGCCGCGATAGTAGATGCGCGACAGGCGCGGCCGTTCGAGAAAATCGTCGGGCAGAATTTCATTCCACAGATCAACGATCTCCTTCGACTTCGAAAAGAACCGATGTCCGCCGATGTCGAACAAGAACCCTTTATAATTCGCGGTGCGGCTGATGCCGCCGACGTAAACGGGATCGTGCTCGAGGATGAGCACATCGCGACCATTCTTAGCCAGAGTGTAACCTGCGGTGAGTCCAGCGGGACCGGCCCCGATAACGAGCGTTTCGCGAATGTCGTTCATGTCAGCCCTGAAATGTCCCGGCCGGCGCTCGCGGCCTTTTTGACATGCGGAGCTTTGCCGCCCCGCTTAGGGCTGAATATGAACGGCGGAGGTTAACGACGACTTACAACGCGCCGGGGAACCGTTAATACCTCCGAAAAAACAATGCCGAAGGCGTCCCGACGCGAACTGGCCGGGCTTCGCGGAGTGTCCTGGGATTCGTGGCGCTCCCCGCGCGCTTCGCCGAGGACTTCGTTGACTCCTTCTGGCGCTTCTCCCGTGGAACCCGGCCCTCGCTTTCGCGACGAATCCGATCGGTCGGCATTTCCCAAAGACTACCGTCCCGCGCTTTGAAAAGCTCCCTCGCCCGTCAGAACCCGCCGTAATTGTAAGGATAGGGAGAAGGATAATAATAGGGAGAAGCCTGCCAGCCCCTTACGCCGACTGGGAAATGGCGATGATGCGGCGCGTATGCCAAGGCCTCCGCGTGACCGCGGCGCTGTTGACTCGCCAACATTATCCTGGCGTGGCGATGGGCGCTGGCGAAGCGAGTGGAGCCGGGAGGCGCGCCCGTGATGGAAATGCTGCCGCCCTCGGTTTGGACCATATGATAGAGTTGCGCGGCGTGAGCCGGCGACAGGCGCACGCAGCCATGCGAAGCCGGCCTTCCCAGAGCGCCCGTGGCGTATGTGCCGTGGATGGCGTAGCCGCCGCGAAAGAAAATCGAGTAAGGCATTGGCGACATGTGGTATTTTTTGGAATAATGCATGCGCTGGAGCCCGGTCGGCGCATAACTGCCGCGCGGTGTGCTATACCCCGAGCGGGCGGTCGAGACCGGCCAAGTGTAGCTCCCGCTCGAAGACTCGACTCGCATCGTCTGCGAGCTCAGATCGATGTGAATTTGCGTCGTGGCCCGCGCCGTCGTGAGCGCGCCCAACATGCTGAAAAGAATGACGAGTATAGTTTTTGCAAAACGCATGACCCGCTCCCGACGCCGTGCTGACGCTACCTCATTTATGACATATTTAGCGGCTTCGCCTTCACAGGCAACGTCAAATTAACCGGTAAGGTTGACAAAGTTAAGCAAATCGGCGCGGCTATCCGAGATGCACAATTTTTCGACAAGGCGCGACACATGCCTGATCTGAAGTGGCGCATATTTATTCTTGTGCTCACGCTGGCGGGGCCAGCAATCGCGCAAGAAAGGGGCTCGCTGAATCCTCAGCCGCTGCCGCCGCTCGCCAATCCGGCCGATCCGAAGACGCCGGCCAAGGAACTCTTTGGCCGGGCGCGCGATCCGGCGCCGATCGAGTCCGAGCCTGTCGGCTTTTATTCCAAGGGCTGTCTCGCCGGCGGCGAGGAATTGCCGGTGAATGGCCCGAACTGGCAAGTCATGCGCCTTTCGCGCAACCGCAACTGGGGCCATCCGGCGCTGATCGCCTTCCTCACGCACTTCGCCCCCACCGCCGCCGAGGCTTCGGGCTGGCCGGGCATTCTCATCGGCGACATGTCGCAACCGCGCGGCGGCCCGATGCTGACGGGCCACGCCTCGCACCAGATCGGGCTCGACGTCGACATCTGGCTCACCCCGATGCCCGCGCGCGAACTGAGCCGCGCCGAGCGGGAGGAGATGTCGGCGACCAACATGGTGCGGGAGGACGGGCTCGACGTGATTCCCGGGCTTTGGACGCCGAGCCACCTCGCCGTGGTGCGCGCCGCCGCGCAGGACCCCGCCGTGCAGCGGATTTTCGTCAATGCGGCGATCAAACGGGCGATGTGCCGCGTCGCCGCCGGCGAGCCCTGGATGCGCAAGGTGCGGCCCTATTACTCGCACAACTATCACTTCCACGTCCGGCTCTTCTGCCCGCGCGGCGCGGAAAGCTGCAGGGATCAGGATCCGACGCCGACCGGCGACGGCTGCGACGCTTCGCTCGCCTGGTGGTTCAGCGACGAGGTGCTGCACCCCAAACCGTCGACCAAAACCTGGCCGCCGATGACCATGTCCGCCCTGCCGTCGGAGTGCCGCGCCGTGCTGAACGCGCGTTAGGCGCCTCGCGTTTTTCGCGAGTGCGCAAGCTCAGCGGGCGATCTCCAGCGACACCTCGCCGACGCCGGCGATGCTCCCCTCGACGCGGTCCCCCGGGACAAGCGGCCCGACGCCCTCGGGCGTGCCGGTGAAAATCAGATCGCCCGTCGCCAGCGCGACATAACGCGACAGTTCGGCGATCACGCCGGCGACGTCGAGGATCATGTCGGCGAGGTCGCCATTCTGTCGAAGGGCGCCGTTTACGCTCAGCGCGATTTGGCCGCTGCTCGGATGGCCGATCCGCTCCGCCGGCCGGATCGATCCAATCGGCGCCGATTGATCGAAGCCCTTGGCGAGATCCCAGGGCTTGCCTTCATCGCGCGCCTGTTTTTGCAAATCGCGCCGGGTCAGGTCGATCCCGGCGGCGTAACCGTAAACACGCTCCAGCGCTTGCGTGCGTAAAATATTGGCGCCGCCGGAGCCGAGCGCCGCCACCAGTTCGATCTCATAATGAAGGTTTCGGGTCATCGGCGCGTAGGGAATGACCGAGCCGCTGACCACCACCGCGTCGGCGGGCTTGGAGAAGAAGAACGGCGGCTCGGCGCCCGGGTCCTTGCCCATCTCGCGCGCATGGGCGGCATAGTTGAGCCCGACGCAAAAGATGCGTCGCACCGGAAAGCGCCTGATGTCGCCGTCGATCGCGACGCTCGGACGGGGCGGCGGGGCAAACAGAAACTGCGTCTCGCTCATTTGAGGGCTCGCTTCGAGTTTTTGGCGCGGGATCCGCCTTTTAGACCTTTCGCGGAGCGCGCGCAGCGGCAATTTCGCTAAGACGCGTTCAGGCGACAAGGCGGCCACCGCCTGATAGTTTCTCCTCGCGGCCGGGCGAAAAGCGCGTTCCGCTGGCGTCGCGCGGAGAAAGAAATGCAATTCACCGTCGACGAGGCGGCCGGCGATCTCGCGAGCGCGCTCGAGCGTCGGCAGTTCGGCTTCGGCCTCCTCGACGAGGCTCTTGTCGTCGCGCGCCGTCGCGGCGCTCTATCCGACTGGCTGCCGCCCGAGGGCGAGCCGGCCTGCTCGTCGCCGTTGCTGCTGCACATGGAGGACGCCATCCGCGCGCTGCGCGAGCGGGACGGAGAAATCGTGCTGCCGTCGATGCGGCCGCCAGCGCCGGACGCGACGCGCGTGACGATTTCAATCGCCTGGAACGCGGCGAGCCGCCGCTTCGTCATAATCACGACCCCCGACCATGGCGCGGAGCAGATCGACCGGTTGCTGGCCTCGGAACGGCGCGAAAAGCTGCTTTTGCAGCAGCAGGCCGAGGCCGCACAGACGCGGCTTCGCGTCGCCGACACGCTCTATCGCGATATCGTGGAATGCGCCGGCGATCTCGTGCTGCGCTTTCGCGCCGACCGGCGCATTGTTTTCGCCAACCGCCGCGCGGCCAGCTTTCTCGGCGTTCCGCAAGACGCGCTGCTGAACCGCTCGATCGATGGACTCTTTCCCTCGCTCGGACAGGAAAATCCCTGGCGCCTCGACGCATACGCCGAGCGGCCCGCCTCGTTCGAAATGGCGACGCGAGACGCGCGCGGCGCGCCGGTCTGGCTGTGGTGGGACGCGCGCTTTTCCGGCCCCGAGGGCGGCGGCGAATTTCAGGCGGTCGGCCGCGACATCACGGCCGTGCGTCGCCTTCGCGCCGAACAGGACAAAGCCCGCGAGGCGGCGCGCGCGGCGGAACTCGCGTCGCAGCGCCTGCGCATAGCCCACGATCTGCACGACACCCTGGCGCGCTCGATCGTGACGCTCATCCTGGAGATGGGCCTTGTCGCGAAGGCGACCCGAGACGAGGAAGCGCGCGCCAAGCTCATCGAGCTTCAGGCCGAGGCGCGCGGCGGCCTCGCCGAGGCGCGCGACGCGATCACGCGGCTGCGCGCCGCCCGCCGCGACGAGGACGACCCGAAACGGATCGTCGAGGCGTTCGCGAAACGCGCCCGCGAAAAAGGGCCGTTGGAACTGCGCGCGGAACTTCCGCTCGATATCTCCGTGCTCCCCTCCGAATCGGCCGAAGCCTTATGCCGAATCTTGCGCGAAGCGCTGCGCAACATCGAGTTGCACGCTTGCGCGCGGCGCGTCGACATCGACATGCGCGAACAAGACGGCGTGGTCCATCTCGATATCGGCGACGACGGCGTGGGTTTCGACCCGGCGCGGCCGGCGGCGGGACATTTCGGATTGGTGGGGATGAAAGAGCGCGCGGCGGCCATCAATGCGACGCTCGACATTGTCAGCGCGCCGGGCGAAGGCGCGCAGCTGAGTCTGCGCGCGCCGCTCGGCCGGCGAGAGCCTTAATCGAACAGTTTTGGATCGTAGCCGCGCAGCGTGCCGCAAAATTCGCAGGTGACGCCGATGCGGCCGTCGTCGCCGATCATCGCGCCGCGCTCCTCGTTCGAGAAGCTACGCAGCAGATTTTCGACCCGCGCGTCCGAGCAGCGGCAAAACGCCTTGAGTTCGCGCTCCGCGAACACCGTGACCCCGCGCTCATGAAACAAGCGAAACAACAGTCGCTCTGCCGAAAGGCTCGGGTCGACCAGTTCGTGATCCTCCAGCGTCGCGGCCAGCGCCAGCCCTTCGGTCCAGGCGTCGGCTTCCTCCGGCGCATCCTGGCCGAGGCCGCCCGAAGGCGCGTCGCCGGGCGGGAGGTCGCGCGCGGCGACGCCGCTGGCGGGCAAATACTGCAGCAAGAGACCGCCCGCGCGCCAGCTGCGGCCTTGCGGCGTGACGACTTCCGCCACCGCGAGACGCACGAACGAGGGGATTTGCTCGGACTGACGAAAATACTGATGCGCCGCCTCGGCGAGGCCGCCGCCATCCAGCGCGACGACGCCCTGATAGCGCGCGGCGTCCTCGTCGCGCTCAATGGTCAGCGCCATATGGCCTTTGCCGAGCAATTCTCCGACGGGGGCGGCGGAAGGCGCGCGCGCCGGGTCGAAACGGACGAAACCGCGCAGGCGGCCCGGCGCGTCGTAATCCACGACGATCATATCGACCACGCCGTCGCTGCGCGTTTGCAGCTGGAAGCGCCCGTGCGACTCCAGAATTGAGCCGAGCAGAGCCGTCAGCGTCACCGCCTCTCCCAGCACGCGCGCGACCGAGGTCGGGTAGTCGTAATGGGACAAAATCGTATTGACCGTCGGCCCCAGCCGCGCCAGACGCCCGCGCAAGTCGAGCGCCTCCACCGCGAAGGGCAACAGCAGGTCGTCCCGCGCGTCGCTGGAGAAAACACGGACGAGCCTTTCGCCGTCTCCGTCCGTCACGGCGCGTTCGCCTCCAGGCACCAGGTCAAAATGCCCTTTTGCGCGTGCAAACGATTTTCGGCCTCGTCGAAGACGACCGATCGCGGCCCGTCCATGACAGCGTCGGTGACTTCCTCGCCGCGATGCGCCGGCAGACAATGCATGAACAGCGCGTCCTTGGCCGCGAGCTTCATCAGTTTGTCGTTGACCTGAAAGGGCGCGAGCAGATTGTGGCGATGTGTCTCCTCCTCGTCGCCCATCGAGATCCAGCAATCGGTTATGACGGCGTCAACGCCGATGACGGCGGCGCGGGGATCGTGCGTCAGGTTGAGCCTCGCGCCATTGTCCTTCGCCCAGCGCGTCACTTCGGGCGTCGGCGGCAGATCGCGCGGGGTCGCTACGTTGATCGTGAAGTCGAAACGCTGCGCGGCGTGAATCCAGCTCGTCAGCACGTTATTGGCGTCGCCGCTCCAGGCGACGGTGCGGCCCTTGATCGGACCGCGATGCTCCTCGAAGGTCATGACATCGGCCATGACCTGACAGGGATGCGAGAGCTTCGTCAGCCCGTTGATCACCGGCACGCTGGCGTGCCGCGCCAGTTGATGGAGTTCGTCATGCGCGAGAATGCGGATCATCACCGCGTCGAGAAAGCGCGACAGCACGCGCGCCGTGTCGGCGATGCTCTCTCCGCGCCCCAATTGCATTTCCGCGCCGGTCAGCATGATCGTCTCGCCGCCGAGTTCGCGCATGGCGATGTCGAACGAAACGCGGGTGCGCGTCGAGGGCTTGTCGAACACCATGCCGAGAAATTTGCCGGCCAGGGGCTTTTCGGCCGCGGGCGCGCCCTTGACTCGCCGCGCCTTGATCGCGGCGGCGCGATGAAGGATTTGGCGCAAATCCTCCGCCGAAACTTGCGACAGATCGAGAAAATGGCGCAGGCCGACTTTCCGCGTCCGCATCGTCATTGCGCGGCTCCATTGGCCCGCAGCCGAGCGCAAGCGTCGCCGAGCCGGCGCGCCGCCTCGGCGATCTCCTGTTCATCAATGATCAACGGCGGCAGCAAGCGAACGACATTGTCCCCGGCGGGAATGGTCAATAGTTTCTCTTTCAGCGCCGCGGCCGCGAATTCGGTGTTGGCCACGCGGGTTTTTATCCCAAACATCAAGCCTTCCCCACGAATGCTTTCGATGATCGAAGGATGCTGGTCCTCGATTTGAGCCAGGCTCTGCCGCAAAACCGACCCAAGCCGCGCCACCCGCTCCAGGAAGCCGGGCGCCAGCACCACGTCCAGGACGGCGGCGCCGACGCTCGTCGCCAACGGATTGCCGCCGAAGGTCGAGCCATGCGCGCCGAGCGTCATGCCCTTGGCGGCCTCCTCCGTCGCAAGACATGCGCCGATTGGAAAACCGCCGCCGAGGCCCTTGGCGAGCGCCGCGATATCGGGCGAGACGCCCGACTGCTCGATTGCAAGAAAGCTGCCGGTCCGGCCGACGCCGGTCTGCACCTCGTCGAGGACCAGCAGCAGTCCGTGGCGATCGCAGAGTTCCCGCACGGCTCTGAGAAAGCCATGCGGAAAAGCGCGCACGCCGCCCTCGCCTTGAATCGGCTCCAGCAACACGCCAGCGGTGTTGGGGCCGATCAGGGCTTCGACCGCGTCGAGATCGCCAAAGGGCGCCTGATCGAAGCCGTCGACCTTGAGGCCGAAACCGTCGATGTATTTTTGGTTTCCGCCGGCGGCGAGGGTCGCCAGCGTGCGCCCGTGGAAAGCGCCCTCGAAGGTGATGAGGCGAAAACGCTCTGGCGCGCCGTTGGCCGCGTGGAATTTTCGCGCGGTCTTGATCGCGCATTCCACCGCTTCGGCGCCGGAGTTGGAAAAGAACACGCGATCAGCGAATGTCGCGTCGACGAGCCGCCGCGCCAGCCGTTCGGCCTGCGGAATCTGAAAAAGATTGGACACGTGCCAGGGCTTTTCGATCGCCGCGCGCAAGGTCGCCACAAGACGCGGATGGGCATGGCCGAGCGAATTCACGGCGACGCCGCCGCCAAAATCGAGGTAACGGTCGCCATTGGCGGCGAAAAGCCAAGCGCCCTCGCCACGTTCGAAGGCGAGATCCGCGCGCGCATAGGTGGGAAATAGCGCCGAAGTCACTAGGCCAACTCCATCGGCCAGCGGCCGCCCCACGCGAGCCATCGCCCGAAGATCGGACGGCGAGCGGCGCGGAAGGCCAAAAACAAAGCGCCGCCCGGAAGGGGCGGCAGGTTTCGATGACTTGAATTCTAAGGTTTTGCAAAGCCATGGTCAAATCGGACCATCCCGACCGAACGATCGAAAGTGAGTCCTTTGCGCAACACCGGGGGATAAAACGCGTGAGAAGCCTGTGGGGAACGCCGCTTTCGCTTGCCAGCGACTCTTGCGCGTGATTCATTCAGGAGAGTAACGTTTGTGTCGTCGCCGATGGACAACCGTCGTGCGGTTTTTCTCTCGCGAGTTGGAATGCGTGTCCACCACCGCCGGCGTCGCCGGTTCGGCGAACGCTGATCGATTCCCGAATGGCCGCGCCCGGCGCGATGGCGCCGGCTCACGAATGGAGGCCCTGATGTCTTGGACCGAGGAACGCGTCGAACTCTTACGCAAGCTTTGGGGCGACGGCTTGAGCGCCGCCCAGGTCGCGGCCGAGCTTGGGCCGGGCATCACGCGCAACGCGGTGATCGGCAAGATCCATCGGCTCGGTCTCGCCGAACGCGCCAAGACATCGAACGTCCCGAGGCCCAGGGCGCCCCGCACGCCGAGAACGCAGACGGCGGAACTTCGCGCTCAAGGGCCCGTCGTGATGGGCAATGTCGCCCTGGCCCTTTCTCCAAACGCCATCGTCGCGCTCGCGCCGCAAATCGAGGAAAACGTGATTCCGATTTCCGCGCGGGTGACCTTGATGGAGTTGCGCGAGTCGATGTGCCGCTGGCCGCTTGGCGATCCGACCGCCGCGGAATTCCGCTTCTGCGGAGCCAAATCGCCGGCCGGCTCGGGTCCGTATTGCTGCCAGCATTCGCGTATCGCCTACCAGCCCGCGATGGACAAGCGCCGCCGCGAACCGCTGCGCGCGATCCGCTGATCGCGCCGCGCCGCCTCGCGCGGCGTGGCCCGACCGATCAGTTGCGGCCGAATGTTTCGTCGAAGGAATAGCCGGCGCCGCGCACCGTGCGGATTGGGTCTTTTTCGCGGCTGCGGATAAGCGCCTTGCGCAAGCGGCCGACATGCACGTCCACCGTTCGCTCGTCGATTTCCGCCGACATTCCCCACACGCTGTCGAGCAGTTGCGCGCGCGTGAAGACGCGGCCCGGCTTTTCCATGAAATATTCAAGCAGCCGAAACTCGGTCGGGCCAAGATGGATTTCCCGCCCGCCCCTTTTTACGCGGCGGGTCTCGCGGTCGAGATCGATGTCGCCGGCCGTCAGCCGGCTGGCCACGCGCTCCGGCCGGGCGCGCCGCAACAGCGCATGGACGCGCGCCATGAGCTCGGGCGTCGAGAACGGCTTGACCACGTAATCGTCGGCGCCGACCGAAAGACCGCGCACGCGCTCGCTCTCCTCGCCGCGCGCGGTGAGCATGATCACCGGCATGTCGCGCGTGTCGTCGCGCGCGCGCAGCCTGCGGCAGATCTCCAGACCGGAGACGCCGGGCAACATCCAGTCGAGAATGACGAGATCCGGCGGCGCCTCCGCGAGCCGCAACTCGGCTTCGTCGCCTCGATCGACATGCTCGACGAAGAAACCCTCCGATTCGAGATTGTAGACCAGCAGCAACGCGAGCGACGACTCGTCCTCGACGACAAGTATGCGCGGGGCGCGCTCGTTGATCGTATCACGCATCGTGGCGGGGCGCGGATCATTCATCGCAATTTCTCATCCTAATGCGGCGGATCGACGGGTTGCTCCATCTCGAGCCCGGGGACGCGCATCTTCGGGCGTTCGGTCGGCATCGACTCGCCGGTCACGAGATAGACGACTGTTTCCGAAATATTGGTCGTGTGGTCGCCGATCCGCTCCAGATTTTTCGAGCAGAACAGCAGATGCGTGCAGAAGGAGATGTTGCGCGGATCCTCCATCATGAAGGTTAGGAGATCGCGAAACACCGAATCCTCGAGCGCGTCGAGCTCGACGTCATTGGACCAGACCGCGCGGGCGCGCTCCACGTCGCGCTGCGCATAGGCGTCGAGCGCGTCCTTGAGTTGAAGGGCGGCGACATCGTGCATCGACTTCAGACCGATGATGGCGCGGGGCACGCGCGCCTCTCCCACGATCTTGACGGTGCGCTTGGCGATGTTCTTGGCGAGGTCGCCGACGCGTTCGAGGTCGCCGGAAATGCGAATGGCCGCGATGCATTCGCGCAGATCGACGGCGAGCGGCTGGCGCTTGGCGATCGTGAGGATCGCGCTTTCCTCGATCTCGCGCTGCAAGGCGTCGAGCCGAGGATCGGTCAGGACGACGCGCTGGGCGAGAGCCACGTCGAAGGCGGCGAGCGCGTCCATCGCCTCGGCCAGCATTTTCTCGGCGATTCCACCCATTTCCGCGATTCTGCGTCCGAGCGTCTCGAGATCGCGGTCATAGGCCTTGACGATATGGTCGCTCATTAGATTTTCTCCCCGACCGTAATTTTCCCACGGCGCGTATGATAACCTGAAATTTCAGCCGAACCGGCCGGTTATATAGTCTTGCGTCCGCTTCTCCCTTGGCGCCGTGAACACCGCGTCGGTCTCGCCAAACTCAGTGATTTCGCCGAGATACATGAAGGCGGTGAAGTCGGAGACGCGCACCGCCTGCTGCATGTTGTGGGTGACGATGGCGATGGTGTAGCGCTGGGATAGCTCGTCGATCAGTTCCTCCACCTTGGCCGTGGAGATCGGATCGAGCGCGGAACACGGCTCGTCGAACAGGATCACTTCCGGCTGAACGGCTACGCTTCGCGCGATGCACAAGCGTTGCTGCTGTCCCCCCGAAAGCCCCAATCCGCTCTTGTGCAATTTGTCCTTCACCTCTTCCCATAGCGCGGCGCCGCGCAACGCCTCCTCGACGCGCTCATCGAGCGCCGCCTTGGAGAGTTTTTCGTAAAGACGGACGCCGAAGGCGATGTTTTCGTAAATCGACATCGGGAACGGCGTCGGCTTTTGGAACACCATGCCGACGCGCGAGCGAAGAAGATTAACGTCCACGCGGGGGTCGAGAATATTCTCGCCGTCGAGGATCACCTCGCCCTCGGCGCGCTGCTTGGGATAGAGATCGTACATCCGGTTAAGCACGCGCAACAACGTCGACTTGCCGCAGCCCGAGGGACCAATGAACGCCGTCACCTTGTTGGTGTGCAACCCGATCGTCACGTTCTTCAAGGCGCGCTGGTCGCCATAGAAGAAATCGAGATTGCGCACCGACACCTTGGTCGAAAGTTCGGGTTTGACAACCGGCATGACGGTCATTTGGAAGTCCTCTGGCGGCTGAGCGTCCTGGCGGCGATCGATAGAACGAGCACGGTGACGGTGACGAGCAGAGCGCCCGTCCACGCGAGTTGCTGCCAATCCTTGTAGGGCGACAGCGCGAATTGAAAGATCACGACCGGCAGACTCGCCATCGGCGCGTTGAGGTCGAGGCTCCAGAACTGATTGTTCAGCGAGGTGAACAACAGCGGCGCCGTCTCGCCGGACACGCGCGCGACCGCCAGAAGCACGCCGGTCACGAGACCGGACTTGGCGGCGCGGTAAGCGACGCGCTGAATGACGTAGGAGCGCGGCAGGCCAAGCGCCGTCGCCGCTTCGCGCAACGAGCCCGGCACCAGCAGAAGCATGTCCTCGGTGGTGCGCAACACCACCGGAATCACCAATATGGCCAACGCCACCGAGCCGGAAATCGCCGAGAAATGCCCCATGCGCGCCACCATCAACTCGTAAACGAACAGGCCGATGACGATCGACGGCGCGCTCAGCAGAATATCGTTGATGAAACGGATGGCGACGGTCAGCCTCGAATAGCGTCCGTATTCCGCCATGTAGGTGCCGGCCAGCATGCCAAGCGGCGCGCCGACCGCGACGCCGATGACGCTCATGATCAGCGAGCCCGCCATTGCGTTGAGCAGGCCCCCGGCGCCGCCTGGGGGCGGCGTCATTTGCGTGAACACGTCCGGCGAGAGGCCCTTGGCCCCTTCATAGACCAGGGCGCCGAGGATCATCACCAGCCAGGACAGGCCGAAGATGGCGGCCGCCCAGCACAGCGCGGCGGCGAGGATGTTGGCGCGTCGGCGCGAGCCATAGAGCGACATGATCAGGCTCCCGCCTTTTGCTCGATGCGCATCAGCAGCAAGCGCGCGCAGGCGAGAACGACGAAGGTGATGACGAACAGGATCAATCCCAGTTCTATCAGCGACGACGTATAAACATCGCCGACCGCTTCGGTGAATTCATTGGCGATGGTGGCCGAGATCGTCGTGCCCGGCGCGATCAGCGAGCCGGAAATCTTGTGCGCGTTGCCGATGACGAAGGTCACCGCCATGGTCTCGCCAAGCGCGCGTCCAAGGCCCAGCATCACGCCGCCGATCACGCCGACGCGCGTATAGGGGATCACGACATGGCGCACGACCTCCCAGGTCGTGCAGCCAATGCCCGACGCCGCCTCCTTGAGCACCGGCGGGACGGTCTCGAACACGTCGCGCGAGATGGAGGCGACGAAGGGCAGCACCATCACGCCGAGAATAAGCCCCGCCGTCAGCACGCCGATGCCATAAGGCGGGCCGGCGAACAGCGTCGACAGCACGGGCGTGTCGGCGAAGGTCGAAATCAAAGCCGGTTGAACATATTGCTGCAGGAACGGGGCGAGCACGAAGAGGCCCCAAATGCCGTAGATAATGGACGGGATGCCGGCCAGCAGCTCGATCGCCATGCCGATCGGCCGGCGCAGCGGCGGCGGGCACAGCTCGGTCAGAAACACCGCGACCCCAAGTCCCACGGGAACGGCTACGAGCATGGCGATCAGCGATGTTGTCACGGTCCCGTAAATCGGCGCCATGGCGCCGAAATTATCGGTGACGGGATTCCAGGATTGCGAGGCAAGAAAACCGAAGCCGAAGGCGCGGATCGCCGGTAGGGAGCCCTGAATAAGCGAAACAATCACGCCGCCTAAAAGCAGCAGCACGAGGACGGCGGCGGACAACGTCAATTTGTGAAAGAGCCTGTCGAACAGGCCAAGCTTTCCGAGCACTTGGCGTCGATCAATCTCCGCGGACTTCGCTCGCTCGCCGCTTAACGCAATATCTGACACGTGTGCTTCCTTGGCGAGGTTGTCGACGCCGGGGTCTTCGAAGGTTTGTTCGGTCAAGGCCATTTCCATGCGAAGCCCCGCCGCGCGGCGCCATTCGCCCAGCGGGAAAGGGAAGCCTGGCGGTCGCCGCATCGCGGCCGCCAGGGAGAGCGATCCATTCGGTCCAAGCCGGACGCCAAACTCAGTTGGCGAGCGCCTTGCCGTCCGCATCCTTTATATTGGCCGCCCAGCTCTTCTTGATCAACGCGACGAGAGACTCGGGCAGCGGAATGTAATCCAGCTCCTCGGCCGCCTTGCCGCCCTTGGCGAAGGCCCAGCTGAAGAATTTCAGCGCCTCGGCCGTCGCGGCGGCGTCCTGTGGCTGCTTCGGCAACAGGATGAAGGTCGCGGCGGTGATCGGCCAGGATTTGGCGCCCGGCTCATCCGTCAGGATTTGATAAAAGCCCGGCGACTTTGCCCAGTCGGCGTTGGCGGCGGCGGCCTGGAAGCTCTCGGTCGTCGGCGGGACCACCTTGCCGTCCTTGTTGACCATCTTGACGAAATTCATCTTGTTCTGCTTGGCGTAGGCGTATTCGACATAGCCGATCGCGCCCTTGGTGTTGGCGACGGTGCTGGCGACGCCCTCATTGCCCTTGGCGCCCAGGCCGATGGGCCACTCGACCGCGGAGCTTTCGCCTACCTTGGCCTTCCAATCCGCCGAGACCTTGGAAAGATAGTTGGTGAAGTTGAAGGTCGTGCCGGAGCCGTCCGAGCGATGCGCGACGGCGATCGCCTGAGCGGCGAGCTTCGCCTTGGGGTTCAGCTTCTTGATGGCCGGATCATCCCAGCTCTTGATTTCGCCCAGAAAAATTTTCGCCAGCGCATCGGCGCTAAGCGTGAGTTCGCCCGGCGCCACGCCGTCGAGATTGACCACCGGCACGATGGCGCCGATCACCTGCGGCCATTGGGTGAGGCCGGCGGCTTCGAGCTCCTCGGGCTTCAACGGTTGATCGGAAGCGCCGAAGGTCACCGTGCGCGCCTTGACCTGCTTGATGCCGCCGCCGGAGCCAATCGACTGATAGTTAAGGCTGGAGCCGGTTTCCTTCTTGTACATATCCGCCCATTTCGCATAGATCGGATAGGGGAAGGTGGCGCCGGCGCCCGAAATGTCGATGGCGAAGGCGACACTGGCCGTCATGGCGACGCTCGCGGCGGCGATGGCGGCGCGTTTCAAAATCATGGAGATCATGGGCTTTGGACTCTTTTCAGGATCGAGAACGAGGCAGCGCGACCCGACAGTCGTTTCGCTGACCGCACGATAGGCGGCCGCCATCAGGCTTTTATGACGACTTCATGAAGGTAGGATGACATAGAAGTCCCTTGATAAGGCGAATGCTACGCTCCTTCCGCGCCATCGCCTTGCACGGCCGGCAAGATCACCCGGAACATCGCGCCGGCGGAGGGGGCGGAGTCGATGGCCAGTTTGCCGCGATGGCGCAGCACGATATGTTTCACGATTGCGAGTCCGAGGCCAGTGCCGCCCTTGGCGCGGCTCTTTCCCGCGTCCACGCGATAAAAGCGTTCAGTCAGGCGCGGGATATGTTCGGGCGCGATGCCCGGGCCGTGATCCCGCACAGTGAAGGCGACGACCGCGCCGAAGCTGCGCAGGGAAACTTCCACCACGCGAATGGCCTCGCCATCCGGGCGGCCGTATTTTATTGCGTTCTCCACCAGATTTTCGACCACCCGCGCCAATTCGTCGCGATCGCCGGGCACGATGACGTTCTGCGCGAGATCGACCTCCAGCGTGAGATCGTTTTCCTCGGCCAGCGGCGCCAGCGTGTCGCAGATATGCGCGACCAGCATCGTGAAATCGACGGGCGTGTCCGGACGCAAATGCAGATGCTGCTCGATCCGCGACAGCGACAACAAGTCGTCGACCAGCCGGGCCATGCGCTCCGCCTGTTCGCGCATGATGCCAAGAAATCGCTCGCGCGCCTTGGCGTCCTCGCGCGCCGGCCCTTGCAAAGTCTCGACAAAACCGAGCAGCGAGGCCAGCGGCGTGCGCAATTCGTGACTGGCGTTGGCGATGAAGTCGACGCGCATCCGCTCGACGCGGCGCGCCTCGGTGAGATCGCGCAGGCTGATCACCGCCGCCGGCTCGAAGTCTTCGACGCGCAGCGGTGCCACATGCGCCTCGAACCAACATTCGACCGGCAGCCGCTCGACCCACAGGACTTTTTCGGCGCGGCCGCCCGCCAATACGCGGTCCAGCGCATCGAGCACGTCGGGCGCCCGAAGACTGCGCGCGAGCGGTTCGCGCAGGCGCAGCGACGGCAAAACCGCGCGCGCCGACGGATTGGCGGCGACGACGTGAGCCTCGGCGTCGATGACAAAAATCGCCTCCGGCAACGCGTCGATCATCGCGCGGAGCAGCGTCTCGTTCTGCCAAGGCTTGGCGCCGTCGCGCATGCCGCCCAATTCTTCCTGTTCCAGCCGTTCCATGATGCGTCACGCCCCGCCGCCGCGCGCGGCGGTCTTGCGGAAGGCGTCCACCAGGCCGCTCCAGCGGCCGGCGCCCTCTTGCGAACCCAGCAAGATCAGCGCGAGGGCGAAGGGGATAAGATAGTAGATCGCGCGAAACAGCAAAAGCGCGGCCAGCATGGCCTCCTGCGAGGGGGCGGGAACGGCGCCGAGCATCACCGCCTCGAAAACGCCGACGCCGCCCGGCGCGTGGCTGATCGCCCCGACCAGCGCGGCGAACACGTAAATCGCGGCGAAGGCGGCGAAATCCAGACTTTGGCTTTCCAGCGGGAGCAGCGCATGGAGCGCCGCGGCCGCGCAGCCAATGTCCAGGACGCCGAGAGCGAGCTGCAGAAGCGCCGTTCGCGCGCCCGGCAGCGCTATGACACGGCCCCAGAGACGCAAGCTGCGACAGGCGAGCGACGCCCAGACGCAATAATAGCCGAGCGATCCCAGAATGGCGGCGCCGAGGAGGAAATTCGCCAGCGGCGGCAAATGATCGATCGCCGCCAGCGGCTCGGCGGCGAAAAAGAGCCCGAGACCGAACACGCTCGCCATGCCGAGCCAGAAAGTCAGACTGACGACGATCGTGATGTTGGCGATCTGCCGCGCGGTCAGCGCGGCGCGAGCATAGACCCAATAGCGCACCGCCGCCCCGGTGAGCAGCGGAAAGCCCAGCGTGAAGGAAAAGGCGTTGCTGGCGAAGGACGCCAGCGCGACGGCGCCGAGCGGCGCCCGGGCGCCGGCCTGACGCAGCGCGGCGATGTCATAGCCGGTCAGCGCGATATAGGAGAGGCCGGTCAAACAGAGCGCCTCCAGCAGCGCCGCGCCATGCGTTTGGGTGATCGCCGCGGCGAGATCGGCGAATCGCAGATGCCCCAGCGCGCGGCCTATGACGATGGCGGCGAGAGCGAACAATACGAGGCTGGCGATCGCGCCGATCACCCAGCCGACGCCCCGAGGCGGGCGGGGCGATTGTTGGACGATGGCCGGAGGGGCTGAACAATCGAGCGTTTCGCGCATTAGGTCCACTTTGTCGGCGTCTTCCTCGCGTCGGTCCTGAGACTTTCGTGCGCGAAACGTGACGGGACGATGACGTTTCGCGCCTTTCTCGCGCAAAAGCTTCGCCTCGCCATCGCTACCTCAAGACAATCCGTGCACGAACCAGCGC
>Ga0182013_10000292_pt1 | contig 68229 bp, 59 predicted proteins | sample 612S2MmetaG_FD_120487 | JGI IMG/M metagenome (GOLD analysis project Ga0182013, IMG submission 120487) | Permafrost microbial communities from Stordalen Mire, Sweden - 612S2M metaG | ecosystem: Environmental > Terrestrial > Soil > Wetlands > Permafrost | place: Sweden: Stordalen | collected... | reverse complement strand
TGTCACTCTGGTGTCGCCGCCTTACCCGCCCACAGTCGCCGACTAGGCGGCCACTTCCCAGCGATCGGCCAGTCGGCCGCTTGGCGGCGCCGGAGGAAATTGCCGCATCGCCTGCGTTCGCGCCGTTGACCGTCGATCTTGGATCACTGACGGCGCCCACCCCATCAGTTAACGGCTCTTGCAAGAGGGTCGTCGTCTATGTTACCTCTGCCACGCTGTTGAAAAGGGCGAAGTTTCCTTTCAATTCGGCGATTTTTGGCTACTCGGCTACGAGGGCGCCGAAATTAAGTCATTGAAATGCGCCTTGTGAAGCAAGCATCCCCTTTTTGGGATGTCGGAATGCCCTTTTTCAACAGCCTAATGAAGCGTCCGCGCGCAACTCCGTGATAACTCGTGGAGACATTAGGACCCGCGGGGATCGAATATATACGATTGGTTTCGTTCAACCATTTTGAAGCGAGCGAGGCAGGTCACAAGTGAAGATCTTTACGCGAGTTGGTTCAGTGATCGAGCTCTTCTTGGTCCTTGTTGGGCCTGTCGCAGCCGCGGAAAGATACTGCGCCGATCCGGCGACAGGCGATCGGATCGCGGCCGGCGCTGTCGTCGAAAAAGGAAAGAAAGTGCTGCGGTGCTGCCAAAGAGCGCCCGTTAGCGGCCGTTCAAGCGACGCGTTTTTTATCGACGAGTCGAAGTTCAAGCGCGTGCGGGAACCCCACCGCTGTTGGTCCACTGGATTGCGCACCCGGGACTTCGCGCCGGCCAAATTGCCAACCCATCGTCATAGCCAGCGCCGTCGCTAAACCGGAAGGACCTTCCGCCAGCTTTATCGAGACGGCAATTTGACGTTTTCCGCACTCCACCCACGAAATTTCCAGTTGGGAGCGCTCCGCGCACCGCATCCCCCGGGGCGAACAAAAGCCAAAGCGCATGACGGGACGATTTTCGCGCCGCCGCGCACGCTCGACTGCATCGTCCAAAAGCGCATCGCGGATTTGTGGTGTATGTTCTCTCTTGCCACAATCATCTGGTCTGCGGTACGATTGAGACCGATCAAGGCAGGCGCCGGCTACGAGTAGCAGGGTTTAACTTAGTCCCTGAAACTGTTTCGTGAGGCAAGCCAATGGTCAAGAACTGTTACGGTTTGGCAAGGGGCGATCGTGCAAAAAACTTTCATTGATGTTACTGCCGCACTTGTCGTAACTCTACTTGTGATCACGGCGGCGAATATTGCACAATCGATCATCGAACCGGTCGTGTTTGCAATATTTATTATTGCCCTGATTTGGCCCCTGGAAAAAGCGCTTCAGTCCAGGATGCCAAAAGCTGTCGCGCTGCTGGTTAATGTCCTTTTAACGCTGGGGATCATCATCGCGCTCTCGTCCGTGATTGCATGGGGAGGTCGAGAGGTTGCCGATTGGATTCGTGGGAATCTTTCCGATGTCCAGGACAGGTTCATTTCGTCGACGAAATGGCTTGAAGAGCACGATATTTTCGTCCTCGCGCTTGTGACCGAGCATTTCAATACCGCCTGGCTGGTCAACTTTTTTCAGGTCGTCATCGTAAGAGTGAACCTTCTCGTTGCCTTCGCCGTTCTCGTTTTCATATATGTGATTATGGGTCTCGCTGAAACTAAAGGTTTTCAGGAAAAAATTGCATCCTTGGAAAATGAAGATACGAGTCGCCGTCTGTTGCAAGCGGCTCGGCAGATAGGCCAAAAATTTCGCAAATACATGGTAGTGCGCACTGTAGCCAGCATCGCGACCGGCTTCGCCGTCTGGGGCTTCGCTCATGTTGTCGGCCTCGAACTGGCCGCCGCCTTGGGCGTTCTGTCATTCGCGCTGAATTACCTCCCTTATGTAGGTGCGCTAGCCGCCATCGTTTTTCCAACGCTTTTCGCCTTTGTTCAATTTGATTCCGGGGAGATTGTAGTATTCGTCTTAATTGGTCTCATGGTGATCCGGTTTGTGATCGGAAGCCTTATCGAACCGATATTTTCGGGTTCCGCTCTCGCCATTTCGCCGCCCGTGGTCGTGTTCGCGATTGTTCTATGGACTTTTTTGTGGGGCATCCCTGGCACCTTTATTGGCGTGCCCTTGGCAATCGCCTTTCTAACTCTCTGCGAACAGTTCCCGTCAAGTCGCTGGATCACAACCATGTTGTCGGGTGATTCACCAAGTCAACGACGCGCATTTAAAAATGAGGGGTCCGAACTCGGCCCAGAGGGAGGCTGAGGGGCCAAGCCGTTTTTCCGGAACGGTTTATTTCATATGATCAATATCTTGCGGATTCGGACTGTATAAGATCAGTTTGACGTATCGACTTCCATTCGCTTCCAAAAGAGCTGTTCCATACAATCGCACTTTCGTCTATTTCGTTGTTTTTAAGGAGCGTCTTTAGCTCTCCGTACGTTACCGGGCCAATGGTCTTTCCCGCCTTTGCATAATACCAATTCATAATGAATGGTTGGCCTTCGTTAGACGTTGAAGATGGTTCAGGCTTCAAAGTCCCAAGAACGCTGTTGATCGAATTTGGGGGCGGTACTTCGGCATCTGTCGTGCGTCCGAATAACAACTGACGCAATATGTCGCGACCAATTGCTTGTTCGAGCGCCTTAAAGGCGAAAAACGGTATTAATGCGAAGAACATAATGATAACAGTTATAATTATTGCTTGGAGAGTTCCATCACCGATAGCCGGAATGCTTTCAACAAATGTCTTGCCATGCCACATTCCGATAATAGTTTCTTCTATTATATAGAATATAAGAAGGGTAATGGCGAATATAGCATCTTGAAACATGATCGCATAAACAAGCGGCTTACCCCTAAAATGGTCACCGAGGCTTAAGCGCTGTCCTATCAACACGACCTTCGCCAAAACCCACGCGTTGATAAGAGCACAGCCTTGCTGGTAAGTCAGGATGTCCTCGTTGAAAATGAGAGCTTTATGAATAGAGAATAGGCTCAATAGAATCCAAATGTACAGAAATATTTGAAACAGTTTTCTTGTTTCGTCGATGGCTAATGCTTTCAGGCGGCCTAATCGGTCGTTCACCATCTTCCTACCTCCATGCGATACGGCGGAGTGACGAATCATGATGCTAGGATCGGGCGGATTGCGCAATCCATTAATGGCATGTTTCCTTTGTTCCGGTGCGCGCGGATGTTGACGGCTGGCGGGGCCGACGTCAGCGCGCAAGACATTGATGAGAAGCTCTCTCGGTCGGAAAAGGAAGAACTCAGATCGCGCTGGCGGCGTGACGTGGTGATGGCCTGCCGATCAGCGTCCAGTAATCCATCGGCGACGTGCGCAAGCCGATCCCGAGCAAGGTGTCGAAGGCCGAGCGGTAATGACGCCGCTGGTTCCAGCGGAAGACGAATTCGTCGAGAAAGGCTTGGATATGGGCAGCGTTTTGTTGCCAGTTGACGGACTAAATGTCTGACCTAGATATCGCGGTGCAGCGCAGTTCGCGCCGTGATTTTGAGCGCGGGATGAGGGGGGTATCGCAATGCATTGGAAATTGAAGGCCACTCTATTCGGAGTTCTTTGTGGGGCGTTTCTGTTCGACGCAACCGTGCCAGGTTTGACCGCTCCCATAAGCATCGCGGTTCCGCGATTAAATGACGGGACAGTGTCGGGTTTCCAGCAAATCAGGGCTGTTCATCCGGCTTCCGGCAGGCATTGCCTTGCATGGAGACGGACATGGAATTCGCGGCACGGTATCGCCCATCGGCGGTGCGTGCATTGGAGGTGAATGCAACTTCAAAAGCGCAACCTTTGAAGAGGAGCAACGAACAATGAAGACGTTATACACGGCGCTGTTGGTGGCGGGTCTCGCGGCAGGACTCTCCTTCGAAAGTTCGGAGACGTTCGCGGCCGTGCCGATGATGGCGCAAGGGGCGCTCGCGACAGGGGGTGGGGCGCGCATCGAGAATGTTGTCGTTGTCCACAGGGTGGTCCGCAGGAGACCTGTCGTGGTGCATAGGCGCGTCGTACGCTAATCGCTTCGCGGAATTTAATTCCTGAAGACGCGAACAAACAGAAGTTATCGGCCGGCGGATTGCCGGTCGAATATTTTGGGTGGCGAGGGAAAACCTTGCTTGGCGCCAATGAGCGCGCCAGACGCGGGCGATCATCCTCACAGTGAAGATAACGTGGAATTCAGTGCGATTTTTTCCGCGCGTTTCTCGACGCACTCATTGTCTTCTTCGCGTCGACCGCGCCTACGACTTGTAAGGTGGGCCGTCTTGGCGCCGGCGGCGGCGATCCATTGCCTTGCCGCGCCCACAACACGTTAGGTATGTCAAACCAAAGGGGGCGAAAATGTCAGATCTCGTTGTCGTAGTTTACCAGAGCGAAGCCAAAGCCGAGGAGATGCGCCGGAAGCTGTTCGAGCTTCAGAAAGAATATTTGATCGAGATTAGCGACGCGGCAATCGCCGTCAAGCAAGAAGACGGCCACGTCAAACTGAATCAGCTTTTCAACACCACGGCTGTCGGCGCCGCATCGGGTGGGTTTTGGGGCTTGCTGATCGGATTGGTCTTTTTGAACCCAATCCTTGGCGTCGCACTGGGCGCCGCGTCCGGCGCCATCAGCGGCGCGCTCACCGACTATGGGATCAACGACGAATTTATGAAGCAGCTTTCCGAGAGCTTGCAGCCCGGCAACGCAGCTCTGTTTGTCCTAATAAGGAAGGTGACGGGCGATAAAATGCTGGAGGCATTGAAGGGCACGGGCGGAACGGTTCTCAAAACGTCATTGGACGATAGCAAGGAGAAGGCGCTCCGCGACGCCCTCGCCGCTAGCTGACGACCCGCCGAGGAGCTGCTTGAGTCCGTTCGAGTTTCTGAGGATCCCGGCTCGAGGCGATCGACCGGGGTCCGAATGCCTGCTCGACATAGGCGAGGAAGCTCTCGCCATTGATCGGCCCGTCGAGCATGAAGGGCGCGGTGGTCTCGTCGCATCGCAGGGCGGCGAGGAAGGTCCTGGTTTTCCGATGCCCATGTGAGCCCTCGGCAGAGCACGCCTATGATGACTCGGCGCCGCTCATGGGCTTGCGCTGGGCGCCCGAGAAATTTTGATGCTTAACTGGTTCAGCCTCAAACTCTGTTGCGGACGCGCCTACAATGGCGGCATATGCGCGCGCAAAAGTTCTGGCCCGGCCCAACCACGCATGGCTCGTTTGACAGTTGTCAGACGATTGGTCTGTCCCTCAGAGATTGAGGATGAACCAATTAAATGGACGTTCCCGAGCGTCGTGGCTACGATTAGGCCATTGAGTTTATTGAAAACGATTTCTCACGCCAAAATGGCTCCTGACAGCCATGCCGCCAAGATGGCGCCGCCAAAAGCCATTCTCCCCTCACCCTAAGAGATGAAGAGGGGAGAACGCAATTCTTCGCCGATCAACTTTATTGAGCCGGAGCTTCCGGATTGCGCGGCCGCGGCTTGCCGCGACGATGAACGCGCGCGACGCGGCGATGGCGCCGACGTCCACGCGACGGGCTCCGCGGACGCGAATGCCGGGGCTCGTGGTGGAGCCCGGTGAACTGTCGTTCCTGGGCCTCAACGTCCGACGGCTCAGCGACAACAAAAGTCGCAACCGCGGCTCCCGCGAAAAGGGCCGCCAAAAACGAGCGGCGCGAAACCCGATCCTTGTCAGCTAAGATTTCCGCTGTCATGTGTATTTGCCTCCCTCACAATTTCAATGTCTAAGTCAAGCTACTGATTACCGCGCTGCCGATTAGCGGCGCCAAAGGTTAACGCACTACGTAATAGCGGGTTCCGCGAGGGTCGATCGATTCTGGCGCCGCGACGACCGCGGAAAGACTCCGCTTGCTGGACCGTAACGCCGAGTCCGTTCACCGGCTGACAATGGCCGCGACGCCGAGGATGATCGCTATCGCAAGGAGCGCGCTCGCCGCAACAGCCCATCGCGTCATGATGGAGTCAGCTCGCTCGGCAAAGGCGCCTAATGCGACGATCTTTCCTGCCGCTCGCTCGCCGAACGCCAGCACGTCGCTTTCGGGGACAGAGGGCAAGCGGGCGCGCAGTTGCGCCCACTGCCTCTATCAGCGCACAAATTCGGGGCCTTGCGGCGCGCGGCGCGGCGGCGAAACACGTTGCGCTTTTCCCGATTTGGGTGGCGTCGGCGGGGAGGGGCGTTCGTCGGTAGACTGCGCCGGCGCGTTACTCTTAGGCAGGGGCGGTAGGCGCTCCTCGATGCGCCCGGCCATGTATGAGAAGAACGGGTTCGAGGACATGCGCAGCAGCGCGTCCAAGCTGACGATCAACGTTCCGCGTTCGCCTCGCGGGGCCAGCGCGCCCAGATTGGCGCCGAAGTTCTCCGAGAGGTCGGGCGTAAGACCATACAGCGAGTCCGTGAGCGGAAACGGCAACGCGACATGCGAAAGCGAAAAAACCCCCTTGGGATAAACGAGCCCGAGCGGGCGCGTTCGTTCCGTCGTCTCGCCGGCCTCAACCACGCGCTCGACGGCTTCATCCGTTCCTTCGCCAGCATTTGTCACGACCGCCAGTCGGTAGTTTCTGACGCCGGGCGGCATGAGCCCGGAGAGCGCAGCATCGGCCGCCGGACGGATCAACGGTCCGAGCTTGGCGTTACGATTGACGTCGAACAAGACAAGCTCGCTGCCGTTCGAGGGCAGATGCGCATAAAGGCCCGAGAGCACCGCGCTCGTGCTCACCGTAAAATCAATGACCGACTGAAACGTCAAAATTGGCGGCAGTTCCGTCAGCCGGCCCTCGCGCTCGTAACGAGAAATCTGGGTCTGAAGCGCCGCCGTCAAGCGATAGGACTGACGCGCGCCATTTATTGGAAACGAATTGTATTTGAAGGGATTAAATTCGGGCAGAACGCTGAGCCACGCGGCTTTTGCAAATGCGGGGAACATCGCGGGCAGACCGGCGAGTCCGGCGAAACGCGCGAAACGCGTGATGCCCACCATTGGGGAGATCAGGATCATGCGGTTGGGCGCAACCAGCGATTTGTCATCGAGCGCGTCGAGCGCATATTTTAATGCGAGCGATCCTCCATTCGAAAAACCGACAATGTGCAGAGGCGCGGGAGCCGGCGCGCGTCGTCGCGCCTCCCTGATGGCGAGTCGCGTCGCCGCGAACCATGTCTCCCAGTCTACGTCAGTCAAGGCGGCCGGCACCGTGCCGTGAGCCGGTAGCCTGATCGCGATGACCACAAACCCATGATCGCGATATAGAGATGCGACATGACGAAGACTGTAAGGCGAATCCGTCAATCCGTGCAGAAGCACGACAGCGCCGATTGGCGCTCCAGATGGCTCGAGAATATATGATCGATTCCAATCTTGTGAAAAATGCCCCGGGTAGACTGGGCTGCCTTCAAAATAGCGATTGTAGGAGACCTGTTCCTCCGGCGCCAATTTTCCGGTGACATTGGCGCGGAGCGAGAGAAATATCTTTTCTTCCGCGTCGAGATAGGCTGGCCAGTCGGCCCCCTCCAACTTTTTGGCGCTCAATTCGTGGGGCACGTAGGTATGCCAAACGTCAAGCTGCGCCCCGCGTTGAGAGTCGTACGCGCGAACCGCGAACAGCGTCAAGGCGACAACGGTGGTAAGCGCCAAAAAGCGTTTGAACAGTTTGAGAGCCGTAACTCGCATCTCTCACCCTCCGCCTATTTTCCAATCGAACCCGCTCAAAGATCATGGCTCGGCCACGCCGAGCGCCGCGGATGCAGCTTCCGCGAACTGGTCAGATAGGGCAAGCCGTCGCCAACAGGAAGCGATTTCAGGCGGCGCGGCTCTCTATGTCTTAGGCGGCACACGGGCGAACACCGACCTTTGCGAGTTTCCGCTTTCTTCGACCGTGCCGCCAACTTCGATACGGTAGTCGGGAGGCAGCCTCGCGCTAAGTTTTTCAATCGCGGGATTCTAGGCCGCGACTGCTCCTCGGGCGTCATGCCCGGGGCGGCGTCAGCCTGAACGGTCAAAGTCGGTATGCGCTGGCGACGCCAGATCAACGGATGTTCCTGGCCAAACTCGAAAGTCGCAAGTTGACCGAGCGGAACGGTTCGTCCATTTTCAAGTGGAATTCGCAGCGATTGCAAGGTCGCGAGCGAAGCGCGCTGTTCGTCGGTCGCCGCCCCGTGACCTATTTTCCGATCAACTAAGCAGTTTTTATGCAGAACGCTTGACGTTCAAGGAGAAAATAGTGAGCGCGTCGATTGACGGAATGGAGGTTGCACCGGCAATTTAATTCGTCGCCTCGGCGACGGACGCGAATATTTCGCGTTGAGGCGCGGCGCCTAAAGTCAACAATGTCGTCCGCGACAATTGAATTCGGCGGCGCCAACGGGGCGTGCAAGGTTCGAACAGATAAATTTGGAGCACGACATGAAAGAAACTCAGGTTATCAAGGGTCCGACCGCGATCGTGTTGACCTTTGTCGTTCTCGCCGCCTGCCAGCTTGCGCGGGCCGTGATCGAACCCGTCGTCTTCGCTTGTTTCGTCATCATGATAACTTGGCCACTCGACAAGGCGCTCCAGTCGAGAATGCCGAAAGCCTTGGCCTTGTTGCTGACAATCATCATCACCGCGGGCTTCATTTTTGTGCTATTTTGGATGATTGCTTGGGGCGGACACCAAGTCGCGGATTGGATCAGGCTGAACTTGGATCGAGCTCGAGATGTGCTCGTCTCTTCGACGGCATGGCTAGAAGAGCATGACATTTTCGTTCTTGCGCTGATTACCGATTACCTCAATCCGTCCTCGATGCTCGCGTTCTTTCACGCCGTCGCCGTAAGGATGAACACTGTGCTGGCGTTTTCCGTGATCGTATTGATTTTTGTCCTCATGGGGCTCGCCGAAACAGAGGCGTTCCAAAAGAAGATTGCGTCGGGCAAAAATCAGGATATCGCTCGCCGCGTGATGACCGCCGGGAAGAAAATAAGCGAGAAATTTCAAAAGTACATGCTTGTGCGAACCTTGGCCAGCATCGCTACCGGCATCGCGGTTTGGCTTTTCATCCTGTTGATGGGCCTCGAACTCGCTTCGGCATGGGGCGTGCTGTCTTTCGCGCTAAACTATATGCCCTACATCGGGCCGCTGGTCGTCACCGTGCTTCCCGCGCTGACGGCTTTCATTCAAACCGGCTCCACCGAGACGGCGCTTTTTGTTCTGCTCGGCCTTGTGCTGATTCAATTCGTGATCGGAAGCTATCTTGAGCCGGTGTTTTCCGGCACCGCGCTCGCGATCTCGCCCACAGTGGTTATGTTCGCCATCCTCCTGTGGACTTTCTTGTGGGGCGCGCTCGGTGCTTTCCTCGGCGTTCCGCTGGCGATCGCAACTCTCACGGTTTGCGAACAGTTCCCTTCAACGCGTTGGATCGCGGACATCTTGTCCGGGGATTCGCCAAAGGAAGCGGCGGAGGCCTGAGCCGTCGCCCCTTATTCGCATCAGGCCACGGATTGCGCGAGATTTCGACGCAGCTGCGCCGCGATGCCTTTGAAGCCAACCCATTGGTCCGGCACACTGAAGTCTTGAAATGGTAACGTTATTTGCTATCCCTTTTGTATGGAGAAGGAGGACGCGCGCGTAATGTGCGCTATTGACCGATTCAGTGGCATTTCGCGGTTGTTTTTGCCCGCTCAAAAGGTCAAGTTAATTTTGCGGCGCAATTTCAGCGCTCTCTGGCGCTCTCCCGGGTCGTTCTCCGAACTCGGCTGAGTTTACCACACGCTGAATCTCATATGTCCTTACATGCGTCAACGCGATCTCCAGTAGGGGAGCGCTCACTTGAAAGCGTTGCGCCCGCGCGAACATATCTCCAAGAATGTGCTCTCCTTCTGTGCGCGAACCTCTTTCGATATCGCGCAACATCGACGCTTTCAGTCCGAACCCACGTCGCGTCAAGCGAGTGCGATACTGCGAGAACTTGTCGGCGTCCAAACGAAACCCCGCGGCGCTCGCCACCGCGGCGCATTCGTCGATCAGCTGAGCGATAAGTCGTCCTCCCGACGGCGTCGCCAAAATCTCGTCGATACTCGCTCGCATCAGCGAAGTGATTCCCGCGAGTGTGGTCAAGAATACGAACTTATCCCATAGCTCCTGCATAATTCGCGCGCTGTGACAGGCGTTCGCCGGCGTCTTCCTAAACAACGTTAGCAGCGCCTCGGCTCGTTCGTCGACAGCGCCGTCGAGAGCGCCAAATGTAATGCTATTGACGTCGTCAAAATGCTGAACGACGCCATCCTCTGTTAACGTCGCACTGATCTGCGCTACGCCGCCCCACAAACGCGCATGCGGAAAACGAACACCGATCTTGTCGATATGCGCTACGCCATTGAGAAGCGGCAGGACGGCTGTTTTTTCGCCCACGGCGCCAACGATGGCGGCAAGAGAAGAATCGAGATCGTAGGCTTTGCAAGCGATCATCACCAAAACAAAAGGCATGGACGCATGCAGGTCTGACAGAGTTTTTACCGTCGTCGTGAGATTGCCGAGCCTGCTCTCGATCCTGAGCCCTTTTTCGTCAAGGACACGCGCACGCGCCGGACGCACAAAGAAGGTCACGTCAGCGCCCGCCTCGACAAGACGGCCACCGAAATAGCCGCCGACCCCACCAGCGCCAAGTACCAGAATACGCATGAACTGATCCCCTCTTGGCGGGCGCCTTTTAGAGGCGAACATTATTCTAGCAGCGCGACATGTGCTCGCAACACTGAATTAAATGCCGCTTCGGCGGAGGCGTCGACCAAAAGCTTAAGCGATAAATTTGCAACAGCCGCCAGAATTCTTCATCGAAGGCGTGGCGCTAACCACAACAGCGCTTGATTCATGCTGTTGTTGGGAACAGCGGTCGAGAGTTGGTTCTTCAGGCCCGCTGTCGAGCTATCCCAACAAGGAGAAGCATCATGATGACCATGAGGAAGCGTCTACGAAGGCGATGCGCCGTCAGGGAGCTTCTACAGAACCTCGTGACGGCGCCTTTTTGCGAAGATGCGCCGCCCGTGTCAGGCGGAATATTGGGCCCGCCGCGCCCCGGGCTGGCCCAGAGTTCACGCGTCGGGGACGCGCGGCGCGCGCGCGGCTATTGGCACGACTAAACGGCGTTTTAGGATGCGACCGCATCATGCCGGCATCGCCTGCGCCGCTTGCCGCGGCATCGAGCCACGCGGCGTTGGAACGCCGCACGCCTCCAGCGCATGGGCGAGGCCCTTGAAGGACGTAACGTCAGAGCGTTAAATGTCACGGACATTGGCGATGAGGTTCCGCGCCAACGCGAGCGGGCGGGCGGCGGCGCGTTATGTGACCAGCGCGCATGCAACAAAAAGCTCATCGCCGCGGAGCCAGGGGCGCCCTGCGCGCGCCGCCTTCCGAATTTTCAGCTTCAACAGAAAAAATTGAAAACGCCGATCCAAAATCCGTCGACGATGCGCAAAAACTTCATCAGTCTTTCGTCGCGGAAATTCGCATTGAGAGTGAGAAGATTCGCGAATCACGCTGCGGATCGGGTGAGCTCCCGAGCCGCCGCATAATCCAGCTCGATCCGCTCGCCCCCCCGCGACGCCGAGAGCGGGCGATAGGGGATAAGCGCGAACGGAGGATTCATTTGGAAATATTATCTTCGTCTCGCGGCTTTTTGAGCGGCTGGATTGGCAATAGGACGAGCAGGTTGGACACCCGTCCCAAGGACCAGGCGACGATCCTGTTCGCGAAAGCCGCGACAATGGCGTTCGATCTCGCCTCGGCGGACGGCGCCCGGACCATGTTCGCGAGCATCGGGAACAGCGTCACCGTCACGATCGCCGCGCCGACGAGCGCCGAAGCGTTTTCCGCCGTCATCTGGCCGGTTTGGCGGCCAAGATAGGTAATCGCGACGACGAGCGGCAACGTCGTCGACGAAAGCAGCGCGAGAGCGGGCAGATCGTTTTTCGCAAGCGCGTTTTTGTAAATGCCGAGCGGCGCGATGCGAATGAGCAGGAAGGCCAGGGTGAATAGCAAAAGGCGGCCGATATTCCCGGGACTCGACAACAGCGACGGCAGATCGAACGCCACGCCGCTCGCGGTAAAGAACAGCGGGATGAAGAAACCCGAGCCGATCGACGTGAGCCGGCTTTCGAGCGCCCTCCCTCCGCATCCCGAAAAGAACACGGCGACCGCCATGCCGGCGGCATAGGCGCCGACGACCGCCTCCATGCCGAAGCTGTCGGCGAGAAAAACGAATCCGAGCAGCACGAGCAGCGAAATTCGCAACAGCAGCGGTTCGCCGTCTTGTCCAAGCCAGCGCGCCAGCTTCGCGGAAAAACCATCGGATCGCAGGGTCAAAAGCAAAATGACGGCGGCGAAGGCCGCCATGAAAAACGCGATGCTCAAGAACGTCTGATGGAGATGATGCTTTTCCTCCGCCAACGCGATCGAGGCCAATAGCAACGGACCGAGCTCGCCGACCGCCGCGAGTCCGAGGACATGCCGGCCGAAATTGCTGTGCAGTTCGCCGGACTGCCGCAAAATGGGGATCAGAACGCCGAACGCCGTCGTCGGCAAAATGAGGGCGACGAGCAGCGGCGAGCGGACCATGCCGAACAGGTACAGCACGCCGACGAAGCCGACGGCGAGTGCGAAGCTGGCGAGCCAGGCCAATGCGCCAAGACGCAGTTCGGCCCGCCCGATCTCGTCTCGTTTCGATTCGAGTCCCGCTTGGAAAAACAAGAAGACGAGGCCGAATTCCGCGAGGAATTTGATCGTGTTGTCGCTTCTGACCAGCCCCATCACGCTGGGGCCGATCAGCACGCCGAGAACGAGTTCGAGCCCGACCACGGGCATCAAGGCGAAGGCGGGGAGGCGAACGAGCAGCGGCGCGAGAACCGCCACGCAGGAAATCGCGAAAATACCGCCAAATTCGTTCATCAGGCGCTTCTCGGTTCGATTATGTGGTTCTCGTTGGTTCGCTCAAGACAGCGTAACCGCGAAAAGCGCCAAACTCAACCGACGACCTTGAACTTATGCTATGTATGGAATCACGCTAGCGGCGTTGATAAGGGGAGAGGATATGCGGCTTCTATTCATGTCGGCGACCTTGTTCACCTTTGGTTCGATCCTGACCGGTTGCTATGCGTCGCCAGAACTCGGATTCGATCCCTGGTCGAGCACGAACGCCACTTCGATACACTTGTATCGCGGGGCGAATGGTTACGAAATCACCTGTGAAAATGGAACGCGGTTCTGCCTCCAACGGGCCGAGGCCATCTGCGGGGGGCGCTACTTGATAGCTGGTTGGCCGCAAAAATCGCCACGCGCTCAGGTTCTCCTGAATATGCGGATTGAAACCGTGAACACGGATAATCCGAGCATCATAAAGATCGTCTGCGAGTGAGTTCGCGCCGCCCATATGCGTCGGACCCGCGCGCGACCGCGCCAGGGCGCGTCGCCGTGGTGGTCAAGACCTGTCGCGACCATCGACAGGGGCTCAAAAAACGCACAAACATCTGGCGAACGGAGCGAAGCAGGCGTAACATAGGTCCGTCGCGGCGCCAGCTGATGAAAACATCATGTATTGGATTTGGATCTACATTCTCGGCGCGGTGGTAGCCCTATACGTCCTCGGCTCGCTCCGCGTCCTCAAGCAGTATGAGCGCGGAGTCGTCTTTCTTCTCGGAAAATTCGAGGGCGCCCGCGGACCCGGGCTCACGCTGATCTTCCGTCCCATCCAACAGATGACGCGCGTATCCTTGCGAACGGTCACGATGCAAATCCCGTCGCAAAAAATCATCACGAAAGATAACGTTTCGATCGATATCGCGGCGGTCGCGTACTATCATATTTCCGATCCGGAAAAAGCCGTGATCGCGATCGAGAACGTCTATAACGCGATCAATCAAATCAGCCAGACCACCGTGCGTAACGTCGTTGGTCGATTCAGCCTCGATCAACTTCTCTCGGACACCGCGAGCATCAACGAGCAAATCAAGAATGTCATCGACCTCCACACGGAGCCATGGGGGACCCAGGTGACGGCGGTCGAAATCAAAGACATCATTCTGCCCGACAACATGCAGCGCGCGATGGCGAAGGAAGCCGAGGCCGAACGCGAGCGCCGCGCCAAAATCGTGGCCGCCGAAGGAGAATACCAGGCCGCGGTCAAGCTCGGCGAAGCGGCTGACATCATCACCCAGCACCCCGTGGCGCTTCAGCTCCGCACCCTCCAGACGATGGCGGAGATCTCGGTTGAAAAAAACTCGACCATCATCTTCCCCGCGCAGTTCATGACCACGGTTCAGGAAGCCATCGCGCTGATGTCAAAGGACTCGGCGTCAAAATAGTCGAGAGGATGTCCCGAACAAGCAGGAGGACTTTCGCCCTTGGCTGATCAGGTCTATTTGCGATGAGCTAATCGGGTCGAGCGGCTCAACAGGAGCGACACCATGAGCAACGCAGACGAGAAACGCGTCAGTCGCATCGCCGAGCGCAATGGTTTTCGTCTGGAGAAGGCAGGACACGGAAAGGGGCACGGCCGTTTCTACATCGTGAATCCGGTCGAGGGCGCAAGGATGCGTTCCGGCGTCGCCGACCACGAGTATTCCTTTTCGTTGGAGGAAGCCGAGGCCTGGCTTTCCGCCCACTCGAAATGAGCCCGGAACCCGCCGGCGCGAAAGCTTCGCTCGTCTCGCGCAGGCATGTTTTAGGTTGACCGGGCCGACGCGAGAATCCCATCATTTCGCCGCCATTGCCCGCGACAAATAGCGGCTCAACCAACCAACGAACGGCTCGCCAATGTCGCGTATGCGTCCTCTCATCCTATGTCTCGCGTTCGGCGCCCTCCTTTCGGGGAGCCATTCCGCCGTCGCGCAATATTATTATTATCCGCCCTATTCGGGCTATCCATCGGGTGGCGGCTATCCCGGCGACCAGCGGGGCGGCTATGGCGGTCCCTCGCGAGACGATTATGATTACGAACCGTCGCGGCGCCCGCGCGCGGCGCGCGATTACGACGACGATCTCGACAACGAGCAGCGGGCGGCGCCCTCCAGGCGCCTCCGCCCGCGCGGCAGGGCCCGCGTCGCCGCTCTGCCGGCCGACGCCGATCCGAATTACTCCACCTCGGTCGATTACGACGACGAGGTCGACGCCGAAACGACGGCGAACCTGGTCGACGATCCGACCGGGGAGCGCTCCGGCGCGATCACCATCGATACGAAGAAGCGCAAGCTTTACCTGTCGGTCGGCGCCGGCCAGGCGATCGAATATGGCATTGGCGTCGGTCGCGAGGGCTTCGCCTGGAAGGGCGTCGCCCAGATCGGCCGCAAGGCGTTCTGGCCGGGCTGGACGCCGCCGCCGGAAATGCTGCTTCGCCGTCCCGATTTGCCGAGGCACATGGAAGGCGGCATGGAGAACCCGCTTGGCGCGAGGGCACTTTATCTGTTCAAGGGCGACAAGGATTCGATGTTTCGCATCCACGGGACCAACGAGCCCGACACGATCGGGCAGGCCGTGTCGTCGGGCTGCATCCGCATGCTCAACGCCGACGTGATCGACCTCTACCGGCGCGTCAACAAGGGCGCGCGCGTGGTGGTGAGGTGAGGGGCTTGGGGCATTTCGCGCCGCGAAGCGATCAGGCGGAGTTCGTGTGACCTCATCGGCGGACTTTCCATCGCGTCCGCTGGCCCCGCCGAAATCGTCCCGGCGGGATTGCCGGCGTTCCGATGCGACCTATCCTTTGACTCAGCCGAAAATCGCGGCGGGACCGCACAGGAGAGCGCGAAGACCCAATTCGCGAGCGAACGCACGAAGCGTATGAAATCTGTCCTTATTCGAAAGCCGCGCGCGGCAATATCGGAGTCGGAATCAATTAGTCCGAGCCGGGTTAGCGATTCCGGGGCGCGCGTCAGCAGAGCGAATGGGTCCGCCAATGCCGACCGATGAAGCGGAGATCCTGCGTCAAGCCGAGCTATGGGGAGAATTGGAGCGCGGCGTCGCTGTCGCCACCGTGGTTCAGACGTTCGGCTCCGCGCCAAGGCCCCCTGGATCGCATCTCGTCGTCGAGGAGTCCGGACTGTTTTTCGGCTCGGCCTCGGGCGGCTGCGTCGAAGGCGACGTCATCACGGCGGCGCTCGACGTGATCGAAGATGGCGCGCCGCGACTGCTGAACTTCGGCGGCGCGGATGAGGTCGCATGGCGCCCGGGACTGCCATGCGGCGGCGGCATCGGCGTCCACGTCCAAAAGCTCGACCTGGCCTTGGTGAAACTTCTCGCCGACATGCGCGGCGAATACGCCGCGCGCCGCGCCTGCGGGCTCGTCACGCCGCTCGACGGCGGCGCGCCCTGGCTGTCGCGCATGAGCGACGCCGTGGACGACATATCCGCCTCGACACTGCGCGCGGGACGAAGCGCTCTCGTCGAACATCGCGGTCGACCGATGTTCGTCTATGTGCACAGGCCGCCGACGCGGCTCGTGATCGTCGGCGCGGTGCACGCGGCGCAAGCGCTCGCCGCGATCGCGCGGGTCGCCGGTTTCGAGGTCGTCGTCATCGATCCGCGCGCGGCCTTCGCGACCAGCGAGCGCTTTCCGGACACGGTTCTGATCCCGCGATGGCCGGACGAAGCGCTGCCGGCGCTGGAACTTGACGCATTCACGGCGCTCGCCGTGTTGAGCCATGATCCGAAGATCGACGACCCCGCGCTGCGCATCGCCCTGGCGTCGAACTGGTTCTATGTCGGCGCGCTCGGCTCCGCGGCGAGCCAGGTGCGACGCGTCGAGCGCCTCAAGGCGAGGGGCGTCACGGCCGACGCTCTGGCGCGCCTGCGCGCGCCGATCGGACTCGACATCGGCGCCGTGAGCCCGACGGAAATCGCTGTCGCCGTGATGGGCGAGATCGTGCTGACGCAGCGCCAAAAGCCGTTGCGCGCGGAAACGGCGCGCGCGGCGGCGTGCGCATGAGCGTCGCGGCCATCGTGCTCGCGGCGGGGCGCGGCGCGCGTTTTGGCGCCGCGCGCGGCAAGCTGCTCGCGGATTATCGCGGCTGTCCATTGGCGCGCTGCGCGGTGCGGGCGGCGCTGGCGTCGAAAGCGTCCAAAACGATCGTCGTCACCGGTCACGCGCGCGGCGATGTCGAGCAAGCGCTCGCTGGCCTGCCGGTAAACTTCGCGCATAATCCGGATTTCGCGAGCGGCGTCGCGTCGTCGCTGCGCGTGGGGCTCGCGCGCGCGGCGGACTGCGCGGGCGCGCTGATCCTGCTCGCGGACATGCCGGGCGTTGGGAGCGCGACCCTCGATCTATTGATCGCGGCGTTCGAGCGCGCGCCGGCATGCGCGGCGGTGGCGCCGGTATATCAGGGGAGGCGCGGCAACCCGGTGCTGCTTGGCGGCTCGCTGTTCGCGAGCGTTGCAAGCCTGACCGGCGACGAAGGCGCGCGCGGCTTGCTGCGCGCCCGCGACGGGGTGATCGAGATCGCGGTCGACGACGAAAGCGTGCTCATGGATATCGATACGCGGGAAGATCTGACGAGGGCGCTGGGCGGGGCGTGATACGAATTCCACCTGATCGTTTCGCCGCGCGAAGCCGAATGAGCCAATCAAGCGCGAACCGTCTTCACTCTTTCTTGCTTGCTTCGGCGAATTCCAGATATTGTGGATGGGCGCGAGCGTTTGATGTCATGACCGCGCGGCTATACAGGCGTTTGGGTTGTAATTTGCGTTTGAACGAAGCGGAGAGCAACCGTGCGCCGAATCAAACCCAGACGCGGCTTCGCGCTACTCGCGCAGGCCGCGTTCGCCATCGCGCTATCGTCCTGCGCCGGGGTCGAGCCGAACGAGGCCACTTCCCCTCCGATCAGTTATAGTCCGGGCGTCGACTGCGACAGGAAATGGTCGCGCGCGGCGACATGGGTGGCGCAAAACGCGTTTTACAAAATTGAGACGCGGAGCGACTGGCTCATTCAAACCTTCGGACCGGAAGGCAAGAGTCCGGGAACCGCGATGAAGGTGGAAAAGCTCGCGGCGCCGGACGGCTCGATGGAACTCGTGCTGCAAATCCGCTGCGCCAATTTTCTGGGCTGCGTTCCCGACCTCGACTGGTTGACGGGATCGTTCCTCGCTTATGTCGGTGGAACCTCCAGGCTGATCGTCGCCATACCGCCGCCGCCGAAGCATACGCCAACCCTTCCCCTCCTGGGCAATCCGCTCGCGATCTTTCAGTGATCCGCGGGCGTCGGGTCGTCCCGCCGGGGCTCTTTCTTCGGCGCGGCGCCGGAGATTCGCGCCAGCAGCGCGCGCCAGCGCGGCAGGACCCATTCGCCGAAGCCATCCATATAGAGGTAGACGACCGGCGTCGTATAGAGCGTCAGCGCCTGGCTGACGATCAGCCCGCCGACGATGGCGATGCCGAGCGGACGGCGCACCTCGCCGCCATTGCCGAAACTGAAGGCGAGCGGAATAGCGCCAAGGATCGCCGCCATCGTCGTCATCATGATGGGACGAAAACGCAGGATGCAAGCCTCGTATATCGCATCGTACGACGATGCGTTGTGCGCGCGCCGCGCGTCGATGGCGAAATCGATCATGAGAATCGCGTTCTTTTTGACGATGCCGATTAGCAAAATCACGCCGATGAATGCGATGATGCTGAATTCGGTGTGGAACAACATCAGCGCCAGCACCGCGCCGACGCCCGCCGACGGCAGCGTCGAGAGAATGGTGATCGGATGGATGTAGCTCTCGTAAAGGATGCCGAGCACGATATAAACCGCGATGACCGCCGCCAGGATCAGCAATGGCTGCGTGCGCAACGACTCCGCGAAAAGCTGCGCCGTGCCCGTTAACGAGCCGCGCAGGGTCGATGGCATCTTGATCTCTTTGATCGCGCGTTCGATATCTTCGACCGCCTGGCCGAGCGAAGCGCCGACGGCGAGATTGAACGAGATCGTCGTCGCGACGAACAGCCCCTGATGATTGATCGCCAGCGCCGTGTGGCCCGGCACGTAACGGGCGAAGGCGGGCAGGGGCACCATCGTCTCCTGGCTCGTGCTGACGGGCGAACCCGTCGACGCCACGGCGTTGCCGACGACGGCGATCGAATTGTTCTGCGCGTTGCGGGCCGTCGCGGTAAGGCTCGCCATATTCGTGGCGGCGGCGCTTTGGCTGGTCGAGGGCGTCGAAGGCGTTCTCTCGGCGCTGGTCGAGACGACAACGTTTCCGACTGGCGCGTTGGTCAGACTCGTGCCCCTCGCCGGCGCCCCGGAGGTCGAAACATAGACGTTTTGCAGCTCCGTGGGACGCTGCGTATAGCGCGGGTCGATCTCCATGACGACGTGATATTGGTTGTTGGCCTGATAAATGACCGACACTTGCCGCTGCCCGAAGGCGTCATAAAGCGTGCTGTCGATCTGCGCCGCGGAGAGCCCCAGCCGATAGGCGGTGTCGCGATCGATCTCCACGTCCGACTCCAGCGCCTTTAGCTGCTGGTCAGAACTCACGTCGCGAAGCACGCCGCCGCGCTGCAAGGCCTCGACCAGCTTCGGCGTCCAGGAATAGAGTTCGGGGCCGTTGCCAAGCAAGGTGTACTGATATTCGGCGTTGCTCTGGCGCGCGCCGACGCGAAAATCCTGGATGGCGGTGAGAAAAACCTCCCCGCCCGACAATTGCGCCAGTCTCGGCCGCAAGCGCGTGATGATTTCGTCGGCGGAGGCCTTGCGCACGCCGAGCGGCTTGAGATTCACATAGACCGACGCGGTATTGATCGCCGCCGCGTTGCCTCCGCTGCCGGCGCCCGTGAAGCCGATGACATTTTCCACATCCGGATCCTGTCGCACGATGGCGATCATCTCCACGAGCTTCTTTCGCATGGTCTGGAACGAGACGGACTGATCGCCGCGCAACACGCCCGTGATGCGCCCGGTGTCCTGCTCTGGAAAGAAGCCCTTGGGCACGATGATCAGCAGATAGACGTTCAGCGCGATCGCGCCGAACAAAATCAACATGACCAGCCGAGGACGCGAAAGCGCCACGAGCAGCGTGCGCTCATAGCCGGAAAGCATGCGGTCGAACATCGTCCGCTTCTTTTTTCCGCCGTCCTCTTCCCCGAGTTTTGGCCGCAACAGCAGGGCGCACAGCATCGGCGTCGTCGTCAGGGAAATGACGAGCGAAATCAAAATGGCGATAGAGAGCGTCAACGCGAATTCGCGAAAAAAGCGTCCGGGAATGCCACCCATGAACAGGATCGGCGTGAACACCGCGATGAGCGACAGGCTGATCGAGAACACCGTGAAGCCGACCTCGCGCGCCCCGAGCATCACCGCCTCGAGCCGCGGCATGCCCGCTTCCAAATGTCGCGACACGTTTTCGACGACGACGACCGCGTCGTCGACGACGAAGCCCGTGGCGATGGTCAAGGCCATCAGCGAAAGAATGTCGAGGCTGAAACCGGCGAGATACATGACGGCGAACGAGCCGACGATCGAAACCGGCACGGCGATGCTCGGGATGATCGTCGCGCGTATGTCGCGCAGGAAAAAATACACGACCATGATCACGAGCAACACGGCGATCACCAGCGTCGTCTCGGTGTCTTCCAACGATGCGCGGATGGTCAGCGATTTGTCGCCGGCGATCTTCACGTTCAAGCCGGCGGGCATCGCCGCCTCCATGCGCGGCAATTCCGCTTTGACGCGATCCACCGTCTCGATGATATTGGCGCCTGGCTGCGTGAAGGGAATCACCGCGACCGCCTGGTCCTCGTCGAAATATCCGTCGTTGCGCAGGTCTTCGACCGAGTCCAGGACCGTGGCCACGTCGCTCAAACGCACCGCGTCGCCGTTGCGATAGGCGATGACCAGCGGCGCATAGTCGGCGGCGCGCGTGGCCTGATCGTTGTCGTAGATCTGATAGCGCCGCGAGCCCTCTTCGATGACGCCTTTCGGGCTGTTGGCGTTGGCCGAGGCGAGCCCGGCGCGCACGTCCTCCATGCTCACGCCATATTTGTTCAGCGCGTCGGGATTGAGTTCGACGCGCACGGCGGGCAGCGTCGCGCCGCCGATGATGACCTGTCCGACGCCTTCCAGTTGCGAGAGCCGCTGCTGCAAAACATTGCTCGCCGCGTCGTACATCTGGCCGCGCGTCAGCGTCTTGGAGGTCAGGGCCAGAATGACGATCGGCGCGTCGGCGGGATTGACCTTGCGATAAGTCGGGTTCGTGCGCAGATTCGTCGGCAGGTCCGCCCTCGCGGCGTTGATGCCCGCCTGCACGTCGCGCGCGGCGCCGTCGATGTCGCGATCCAGTCCGAACTGCAGGGCGATGCTCGTGAGCCCAAGGCTGCTCGATGAGGTCATCTCGGTCACGTCGGCGATCTGACCGAGATGGCGCTCCAGCGGGCTCGCGACGCTGTTCGCCACGGTTTCCGGACTCGCGCCAGGAAGCTGCGCCAGCACCCTCACGGTCGGAATATCGACCTGCGGCACTGGCGCGACCGGCAGCTTGAAGAAGGCCAGCGCTCCCGCGAGCGCGATGCCGATGGTCAATAGCGTCGTCGCGACCGGACGCGCGATGAAGGGCGCCGAGATGTTCATCGCGGCGCCTCGGGAGAAGGTGGGACGCCCTTGACCCGGCGCGCGAGACGGTCGAAAAACAGGTAGATCACCGGCGTGGTGAAGAGGGTCAGCACCTGGCTGAAGATGAGGCCGCCGACGATGGCGTAACCGAGCGGGCGCCGCAATTCCGATCCCGAGCCGCCACCGATCATCAGCGGCAGCGCGCCGAGAATCGCCGCCATCGTCGTCATCAAGATCGGCCGAAAGCGCAACAGGCACGCCTGGTAGATCGCGTCGCGCGGAGCCATTCCCTCGTGACGTTCGGCGTCGAGCGCGAAATCGATCATCATGATCGCGTTCTTCTTGACGATGCCGATCAGAAGAATGATGCCGATGATCGCGATGATGTCGAGTTCGTAGCCGAACAACATGAGGATCAGGAGCGCGCCGACGCTGGCCGACGGAAGCGTCGAGAGGATCGTGATGGGATGGATGAAGCTCTCGTAGAGCACGCCGAGCACGATATACATCGTGGCGATGGCGGCGGCGATCAGCAGCAGTTCGTTCGTCAGCGAAGAACGGAACGCCGCCGCGGCGCCCTGATAGGCCATGATGAAGCTCTCGGGCAGGCCGATGTCCTTCTTGGCTTGCTCGATCGCCTCGATCGCCTCGCCGAGCGAAGCCTTCGGCGCCAGGTTGAACGAGATCGTCGTCGCGGGGAACTGGCCGAAATGGCTGAGCAGCAACGGCGCCGATTCCTGCCGCGTCGATACGAAGGCCGCGAGCGGCGCCTGGCCGTTGGTGGTCGAGGACGACGACGGCAAATAGATCGCGGAGAGACTTTCGAGCCGCTCTTGCAGCGACGGATCGACCTCCTGGATTACGCGATACTGGTTGGACTGCGTATAGATGGTCGCGATGATGCGCTGGCCGAAGGAATCATAGAGCGCATTGTCGATGGTCGAAGGCGTGACGCCGAACCTCGCCGCCGTCGCGCGGTCGATTTTAAGGTTCACCCCCAAGCCGTTCTGTTGCAAATCGCTCGCGACATCGGCGAGCGCGGGCGACTGCCGCAGTCGCCGCACCAGTTGCGGGGTCCACTGCTGGAATTCGGAGCCGCGGGGATTTTCAAGCACGAATTTATATTGCGCGCGCGTGACGCTGGCGTCGATCGTCAAATCCTGCACCGGCTGCATGTATAGCGCGGCCCCGGCGACGCTGGCGGCTTCCTGCCTAAGCCTGCGAATGATCTGGCTCGCCGAAAGAGCGCGCTGATCGAAAGGCTTCAGCGCGATGAGAAAGCGGCCGGCGTTCGGCGTCTGGTTGGTCCCATCGACGCCGATGAAGGAGCTCAGGCTCTCGACATCCGGGTCCTTGAGGATAGCGTCGGCGAGTTCGCCCTGAAGCCGGGTCATTTCCGAAAACGACGCGGTCTGCGGCCCCTCCGATATCGCCTGGATGAGCCCGACATCCTGAACCGGGAAAAAACCCTTGGGGATCGCTATATAGAGCCCCACCGTCACCGCCACGGTGGCCAGCGCGACAAAGAGCGTGGCGGTTTGATGATCGAGCACGACCTCAAGCGCCCGGCCGTACTGTTCGATGATTTTTTTGAAGCCGCGGTCCGCCGCGAGATCGAAGCGGTTGCGTTCGGCGTCGGGGCGATGATGGATGAGCCGCGCCGACATCATCGGCACCAGGGTCAGGGAGACCGCCGCGGAGATCACGATCGTCGCGGCGAGCGTGATCGCGAATTCATGGAACAGCCGTCCAGTCACGTCGCCCATGAACAGCAGCGGAATCAGCACCGCGATCAGCGAGACGGTCAGCGAGATGATGGTGAAGCCGATCTGTCCCGAGCCGCGCAGCGCCGCCTGCATCGGTTCTTCTCCGCCTTCGACATAGCGGGCGATGTTCTCGATCATCACAATCGCGTCGTCGACGACGAAGCCCGTCGAGATCGTGAGCGCCATGAGCGAGAGATTGTCGAGGCTGAAACGCAACAGATACATGACGCCGAGACAGCCGATCAGGGAAAGCGGCGCGGAGAGGCTGGGGATGAGTGTCGCCGCGAAGGTGCGCAGAAAAACGAAGATCACGAGAACGACGAGAACGACCGCGAGGCCAAGCTCGAATTCCACATCGGCGACGGAGGCGCGAATTGTCGTGGTGCGATCGTTGATGATATCGAGTTCGAGCGCGGTCGGAAGGTTCGCCTTGATCTGCGGCAAGAGCCGCTTGATGCTGTCGGCGACCTGAATGACATTCGCGCCCGGCTGGCGCTGAATGTTCAAAATGATCGCCGGCGTGCGGTTGCTCCAGGCCGCAAGAAATCTGTTCTCGGGCCCCTTGATGACGTTGGCTACGTCGGACAGACGCACTGGATTGCCGTTACGATAGGCGATGAGAATGGCCTTATATTCATCGGCGGTTATCAGCTGGTCGTTGGCGTTGATGCTCGACGCCTGCGCCGGGCCGTCGAAATTGCCTTTCGGCATATCGACGGTGGCGTTGCCGATGATCGTGCGCACGTCGTCGATGTTGAGGCCATAGGCGGCGAGCGCGCGCGGGTTGATCTGCACCCGCACCGCGGGCCTGTGACCGCCGCTTATGCTCACGAGTCCAACGCCGGGCTGCTGCGAAATTTTTTGCGCGAGTCGCGTCTCGCTCAAATCCTCGAGATCGATCAGCGAAAGAGTCTTCGACGTGACCGCGAGCGTCAGAATCGGCGCGTCGGCGGGATTGACCTTGGCGTAGATCGGCGGCGCCGGCAGATCCGCCGGCAAAAGATTGTTGGCCGCGTTGATCGCCGCCTGCACTTCCTGTTCGGCCACGTCGAGCGTAATGTCGAGATTGAATTGCAGCGTGATGATCGAGGCGCCGCCGGAACTGGCGGACAGCATTTGATTGAGGCCCTGCATCTGGCCAAGCTGCACTTCGAGCGGCGCCGTGACCGCCGAGGTCATGACCTCGGGGCTGCCGCCCGGATAAAAGGTTTGGACCTGGATCGTCGGATAGTCGACCGCCGGCAGCGTGGCGAGCGGCAGCAGGCGGAAGGCCGAGGCGCCCGCGAGCAGAATCGCGACCATCAGCAAAGTCGTCGCGACCGGGCGCAAGATGAAAGGCTCTGAAACGTTCATCGACTTTCGCTCGCTCGTGACCGCCGCGGGGACTATTTTGGCGGCTGTGGTTGCGCCGGGCTCTTGGCCTCGTCAGGAATTTCGACGAGCGCGCCTTCGCGCAGCCGGTCGGTTCCTTCGGTCACGACGCGATCGCCGGGCGCGAGCCCGGAAATCACCTGCGTCATATCGCCATCCGTGGGTCCAAGCTTTAGCACGTGGACGGCGACCTTATTGTCGGCGCCGACGACATAGGCATAGGCGCCGGGCGCGCCGCGCTGGATCGCCGCCGTTGGGATCGTGACGACATCGCGCAGCGTGTCCAGCAGCAGATTCGCGTTGACGAATTGGCTCGGAAACAGCTTGTTATCGGTGTTCCCGAATTGAGCGCGCAGCTTGACCATGCCCGTGGTGGTGTCGACTTCATTGTCTATCGTCAGCAATTGGCCGGTCGCCAGTTTCGTCACATTGGCGCGATCGTAAGCGTCGACCTGCAATGGAACGTCCGCGTTCACCTTGGGCATGATGTTCGGCAACTCGTCCTCGGGGACCGGAAAAATGACGGTGATCGGCTGCAACTGAGTGAGGACCGCGATCATGCTGGTGCTCGAAGTCTGCACGTAATTGCCGGGATCGACGAGACGCAGGCCCACCCGGCCGTCGACCGGCGAGATGATGTGGGCGTAGATCAGATTGAGTTTCTGCGCGTCGATCAGGGCCCGGTCGGTCTTCACCGATCCCTCGTACTGCTTGACGAGATAGACCTGATCCTCCTCGGTCTGCCGGGCGATCGAATTTTGCCGCAACAGCGTTTGGTAGCGGGCCAGATCGATTTTCGCCTGGTCGAGCAATCCCTGGTCGTGAACGAGTTGGCCTTCGTATTGCGCCTGTAGAATCTCGTAAGGACGCGGATCGATTTGCGCCAGAAAATCGCCCCTCTTGACCATCTGGCCTTCGCGAAAGGCCACTTGCGTCAGCTGGCCGTTGATTTGCGTCACGACATTGACGGTCGCGAGCGGCGTCACCGTGCCGAGTCCGTTGACGATGACTCTGATGTCGCCTTTGCCGATGGTCGCGGCTTTGATCGAAACAGCGCTTTGCGTCTGTTTCGATTGCGTTCCACGCGACAAAAACATCCGCGTTAACTCGTAGGCGCCGAATATCAACAGCAGGGCGATGAGAATCCTCGGCGCCGCGCGCCGAATGCGCTCGCCGCGGCCGCCCTTGTTCCCCACCTCTCTCTCTTCCGAAACCATCATTCCACCGACTTGACGCTTAAGCACAAAGCCCAGCTTGGCGGCGCGTCGGCCAGATCAACCGACTCAATTCGCACGCGCAACATGATCAAAAAGCCCGGCCCACGCAAGAAGGCGATTCTCGGCTAAACACAGAAAAAATAGGCGCGCCGCAGTAATTCTGGGGAATAGCGGCGCAATGTCTTGACGAGGCAAGGTCACTATTGCAGCATCAAACAAATACAGTCAAGCTTGCGACCGGTCGAGATTTTGGCCAAGCTTCGTCCAAAGGCGGTTAAGCTGCGCAATGGGCGCGAATCAGGGAAGGCCACCATGAGCGATCGAGTTGAGCGCGGCGAGTCGCGCGCCTCTGTCGCCGGTCACGCTCCTTCCCACGCGCGGAAAGCTTCGGGAACGACGAGAAGCGTGTTGCTTTTCGCGGCGGCCGCGGCGCTATCGGCCTGCGAGGTTGGCCCCGACTATGTTCCGGCGCTCGCCGCCATACCGCAGAATTTCAAGGAGTTGCGGGGCAGGGCGCTGAAAGGCTTCAAAGTCGCGGCGCCGCGGGAAAGCGTTGACGCGGGGCCATGGTGGCTGGTCTACCGCGATCCCGTGCTCGATTCGCTCGAGCGCCAGGTCGAAATCTCGAACCAGACCGTCGCGGCGGCGGCGGCGGCCTATGAACAGGCGCGCACGCTGATACGCACGGCGCAAGCCGCGCTGTTTCCGACCGTGACGGCGAGCTACAGCGTTTCCCGCAATTATACGGGCTCGGCGCTGGTCGGCAGTTCTTCCACGACGACTTCGAGCGGCGGCGCGGTCGCCTCCGCCGGGAGCGGCACGACGACGAGCCGGCATGGCGTCACGACCACGGTCCAAACGACGCAGGGCGCGCTAACGTGGGACCTCGACGTTTGGGGGAAGATTCGCCGCCAGATCGAAAGCAATGTCGCCGGCGCTCAGGTCAGCGCCGCCGATCTCATCAACGCCAAGCTTACGGCGCAAGCCCAGCTCGCGTTGGCTTATTTCAATCTGCGCGCGGCCTACTCGCTTAGAAGCCTGCTGGAAAAGACCACGGCGGAATATAAAAAGACCGTGACGATTACGCAAAATCAATACAAGGGCGGCACGGTCTCGGAGGCCGATCTCGTCAGCGCCGAGACGCAGTATATGTCGGCGCAGGCCGCGGCGATCAGCACCAATGAGACAATCGCGCAGTTGCAGCACGCAATCGCCATGCTGATCGGCAAGCCGCCAAGCGAGGTGAACCTGTCGCCGATGCTGCTTACCGGCGCCATCCCGCCTTTCCCCGTCGGCGTGCCGTCGCAACTGCTGGAGCGCCGGCCGGACATCGCCGCCGCCGAACGCGTGATGCAGCAGGAGAACGCGCTGATTGGCGTCGCGATCGCCGCCTACTACCCGGACGTCACCATCTCGGCGGATCTCGGCTACACCGGCTTGATGTCGCTGCCGATCAATCCGGCGCATGAATTCTGGTCGCTCGGCGGCATGGCGCTCGAAACCGTGTTCGACGGCGGCGCGCGCTCGGCGCAGGTCGACTCCGCGAAGGCGACCTATCTCGAAGCCGTCGCCAATTACCGTCAAACCGTCGTGACCGCGTTTCAGCAGGTCGAGGATCAACTCGCGGCGATCCGCGTGCTGACCGCGCAGCTCAAAGTTCAGGAGAACGCCGTCGTCGAGGCGCGCAAGGCGGTCACGGTGTATCTCAATCAATATCGCGCCGGCGCCGTGGCTTTCACCTCCGTCGTGGTCGCCGAAGCCGCGCTGCTATCGGCGGAACAGGCCGCGCTGGCGACGCGGCAGAATCTCTTCATCGCCAGCGTCACCCTGATCGAGGCGCTTGGCGGCGGCTGGGACAAGTCAAGGCTGCCGACGCCGAGTGAAATCTCGACGGGAATCTCGATCTTCCCGCAGCTTTGAGGTCGAGTCGCTAAAGCTGCCAATAATACCAGAACGTCCCGGATTTAGGCTGAAACGGAGGAGGCGCATGTCTGGGATCTTTAAGCCGATAGCCTTGCCGTTGATTTTTGGACTGATGTGGTCCGACGTGGCGCTATCGCAGGACATAACAAAATTCAACACCATCGAAACCCATGCGCCCGCGACGATCGACGCAATCAAAATCTCGAATCAAAAGTTCGCGTTTCGCAAATTCACCTTGCAAAAATTTGGCGGGCTGCAATGGCCGATTATATCGTTCAACATGTCGAACAAAGGGCGCGTGACCATCAAGCGGATATACCTGCGAGCCGTTTTGAAGGCGCCCGCGAGGTCGGTTCCTTTCGCCGATCATGATATCGATTACGCCATTCCAGGCGGCCTTGCGCCCGGAGAGTCCAAACATGTCGCCCTCGATGCCGACACTATTGGCGATTGGAGTTCCGTCGCCGGGGAAGCCCTCCACAAGGCGTCTTTTTTTCTAACAGTCACAGCGGTCGAAGACGCCGGCGGAAACAAGCTCGTCAAATAATGGAACTTCCGCGGCGCGCGGCCAACGCCCGGCGGATGGCCGGCCGCCTCGTCTCCCCGCTCGCGGGGAGAGGTGCGGTGAGGGGCTTGGGCATTTCGCGCCACGAATTGCGTGGGAACGCGGACGCTGTTGTTGACGACCGCGGTCCGGCTCAATCGCGCCGCGGTCGAGCGAAGGCGTGTTCGGGCCGCATCACAGGTTCGGGCGCCTCGACGCCGGCCTCGGTTGGTTGGCCCTGAGCGCCGGAGGAATTCGGGGAAACCAACTGCTCGCGCAGCATTCGAATATTACGATAGGTCGTTTCATGAATATAAATATGACCCCGTTCATCGTGCGCGAACAGCGAGGCGGTCGGGTCGTTGCGAACTTTCTGTAACGCGTGAGTGATTACATTGAGACATTCCGCGAGTTGGCGCCCGTCGCCGAGTTGCACGTGTCGTTGCATGTCGCCGAGGTTCAGGCCGTGGAGCGACGGTATGCCCTGAGCGAGCGGCGTTTCGCGCGCCAGCTCGAAAAAGACCTGCGTGACGAGAAAATTGCCCGTGATCAGATTGAAGATCTGGACCGCCTCGTCGATCGTGGTCGCGGCGAGCGCGTCGGCCTTCATCCTTGACGGATCGTGTTCGTGGGCCGGCGCGCCCAGCGCCTTGGCGATTTCATTCTCCATCCAGCGCCGCGCCTCTGGCGGCGCCGATTTAATCTGTTCCGCCGAAAACGTGAAGCTGGTCATGCATTCTCTCCCGTTTGTCTGTATTAACGCCTCATCGCCACATGCCGCGCATTCTCGCCCCGACATCGACGCGCACTTGCCTCGCGCCTTGCCGCTCCCCCGGTTCCGTCGTCGCCAGCGGCCATGTCACGCATTCGAAGCGATGCAGCAGCGTCGCCGGAATGAAGCGGGTTCGCGAGGCATGGACGTGGCGGTCGCCCTGGGCGTGCTGGCCATGGGTGAAGAAGCGCTGCGGCGCGACAAGGTGCAGACTGTCCTTCGCCCGGGTCATGGCGACATAGAGCAGCCGGCGCTCCTCTTCAATTTCCGCCGTCGTCCCGGCGCCGAGGTCGGAAGGGATGCAGCCGTCGACGGCGTTGAGGATGAAAACCGATTTCCATTCCTGTCCCTTGGCGGAATGGATCGTGGACAGGATCAGATAATCCTCGTCGAGCAGCGGCGCGCCGGCTTGATCGCTGGTCGCGTCCGGCGGGTCGAGCGTCAATTCGGTGAGGAAGCGCTCGCGCGAGGGATAGCCCGCCGCGATCTGTTCGAGTTGCAGCAGGTCGGCGAGGCGCGCGGCGGCGTCGTCGTGAATGTTTTCCAGCCGCGGCTCGTACCAGCGCCGCGCGCAGGCGATCTCGGCGGGCCAGCCCGCCTTGCCCGAGCGAAGATGTTGTAGCGTCGCGACGAAGCCGGTCCAGTCGTCGCCCGAGCGCGGCGGCGCCGGAATCTCCGAAAGAGCCGATATCGGATCGGGTCGCTCGGCCATCAGGTCGAGCGCGCGCCGCGCCGTCGACGGCCCGACGCCAGGCATGAGCTGCATGATGCGAAAGCCCGCCACCCGGTCGCGCGGATTTTGGGCGAAGCGCAGCACCGCCAGCATGTCCTTGACGTGGGCGCTGTCGAGAAATTTCAGCCCGCCGAATTTCACGAAAGGAATGTTGCGGCGGGTCAGCTCCAATTCGAGCGGGCCGCTGTGATGCGACGCGCGAAACAGCACCGCCTGCTGTTTGAGGCTCGCGCCGGTTTCCCGGTTTTCCAGCACGCGCAGGGCGATGTAGCGGGCCTGATCGGCCTCGTCGCGCACGCTGACGATTCGCGGAAGCTCCGCCGATTGGCGCTCGGTCCAAAGATTCTTGGTGAAACGCTCGCGGGCGAGTTCGATCACCCCATTGGCCGCGGCCAGGATCGGCTGCGTCGAGCGATAGTTGCGTTCGAGCGTGATGATGTCGGCGGCGGGGCTGAAGGCGTTGGGGAAATCGAGGATGTTGCGGACGGTCGCCGCGCGGAAGGAATAAATCGACTGGGCGTCGTCGCCGACAACCGTGAGACCGCGCCCGCCGGGCTTTAACGCCAGCAGGATCGAGGATTGCAGGCGGTTGGTGTCCTGATATTCGTCGACCAGAACATGGTCGAACCTGCCGCCGATGTCGTCCGCCAGCGCCGGCTCGGCGACGGTCTGGGCCCAGTAGAGCAGAAGGTCGTCGTAATCGAGAACGTTTTGCGCCTGCTTGGCCTCGACGTAAGCCGCGAACAAATCGCGCAGCTGCGCCCGCCATCCCGCGCACCAGGGAAACGCGTCTCGCAGCACCTCGTCGAGCGGCAGTTCCGCGTTGACGGCGCGGGAATAAATGGCGAGGCAGGTTCCCTTGGTCGGGAACCGGCTCGCCGTCTTGGAGAAGCCAAGTTCATGACGGGCGAGGTTCATCAGATCGGCGGAATCTTCCCGGTCATGGATCGTGAAATTCGGATCGAGCCCGATCTGCTCGGCGTAGTCGCGCAAGATGCGCGCGCCAATCCCGTGGAACGTGCCGGCCCATGCGAGCGCGTCGGTCATGGGGCCGGCGCTCGCTCCCATCGCCTGCGCGCAAATGCGTTCGACGCGGCGCGTCATCTCGGCCGCCGCCCGGCGGGAGAAGGTCATCAGCAGGATACGGCGGGGGTCGGCCCCGTTGACGATCAAATGCGCGACGCAATGGGCGAGCGTGTTCGTCTTGCCGGACCCGGCGCCGGCGATGACGAGAAGCGGAGCCGCCGGCGCGCGCTCTTTCTCCCGCGCGCCATGTTCGACGGCCCGTCGCTGCTCGGGATTGAGTTTCTCCAGATAGGCCAAAGGCGTCGCTTGCGAATCGGTGGATGGGGCAGGGCGCTCCAGTGAACCACATTTCTCGTTTTGTTCGCAATAGCTGGCGATCGCTTCGCGGCGCGAAATGCCCAAGCCCCTTGTGGTGCTGCTCTACAGCCTGTTCAACTCGCTTCGCGACAGTCTTTTGGCCTTGACCGGCATTCCCTTCGCGGTCGCCGGCGGCATTCTCGCCTTGTATTTTACCGGCCTCGACTTCAGCATATCTGCCGCCATCGGCTTCATCTCGCTGTTCGGCGTGTCGGTCATGGACGGGATTTTGATGATCACCTACTATAATCAGGCGCCAAGGGGCGGCATGGGCGTTCTCGAAGCCATGTATCACGCCGCCGAACAAAGAATGCGGCCGATGTTGATGACGGCGCTGTCCGCCTGTATTGGCCTGTTCCCCGCCGCGATTTCGACGGGCATCGGCAGCCAGGTGCAGCGGCCTCTCGCGACCGTCGTCGTCGGCGGCATGTTGATCGGACCGGTCATGCTCCTGCTCGTCGTGCCGGCGCTTCGAATGATGTTCCTTGGCGGCGACGATCACCATGAAGAACATCCGACGACGCCTGCTGCTCCCGCGCCGGAAGGCGCGTCGGCGCCATGATTTCCGCGCCTGACTTTTTTCAGTGGCGGCCGGTGAGCGACGCGGCGCGAAAGCCCGCGCCGCCCCCTTTGGGAGCCGAGCCCATCCCGGTCGCGGATTCCTCCGCGCCCGAAAGCGGGAATCGGGCAAGCGCGCCGGGGCGATTGTGGACGATCCTCTGCATCGAAGACGATCCGGAATGTTCCTCGCTCATCGGGGAAGAATTGAAGGAGCGGGGCTTTTCGGTCGTCCTCGCCCATGACGGCGAGGAAGGGCTTTCGTTGCTGTTGAACTCAAGCGTGGATTTGGTGCTTTCCGACATCAACATGCCGGGGATGTCGGGGTTCGAAGTATTGGAAAAGTTCAAGGAACTGGCGCCGGACTCGCCGATTCCATTCATCTTCCTGACCGGCCTCGGCGATCGGGAAGACGAGATCGCCGGTAGAATGCTTGGCGCCGACGATTATGTAAGAAAGCCAGTCGACTTCGAGATTTTGCAAACGATCATCGCCGCGCGCCTGAGAGGCGCGGCGCCATTGTTCCCGGGCTCGACGAGCGGCGCGCTGAGCGATCGGGAGAAAGAGGCGCTGACCTGGGCCGCGCGCGGCAAGACGCGAGAGGAAATCGGCCACATAATGAACATCACGAAGAGAACCGTGGAGTTTCATCTCGACAACGCCCAAATCAAGCTGGGCGTCAAGACCCGTATCGAGGCGGCCGTGAGGGCGACGATTCAGGGCCTTATCGACCCGTAGCGGGGCGATGGCGGGATGTGAAACCCAAGGAAACGAGCAAGCGAGACTCAAATGAAACAAGTCACCGCGATCATCAAGCCGTTCAGACTCAACGAAGTGAGGGACGCGCTGAATGCGATCGGCGTCTCCGGCGTCACCGTCACCCAAGTGCAGGGTTATGGACGACAGAGAGGACAAGGCGCGGTATATCGCGGCCCGGAATATGAAGTGAAGTTCATTCCCAAACTCAAGGTCGAAGTGCTCGTCGTCGCCGACCATGCGGAGAAGGTGTTCGAGACGATCTTGAAGGAGGCTCGAACGGGGCAGCTTGGGGACGGCAAGGTTTTCATTCAGGACATAAAGAAAGTCGCGCGTATTCGCACCGGCGAGTTGGATCGCGAAGCCAGATGCGTAAAGTTTGGTTGGTGGAGGATGTCGCTAATCTGGAGGAATGCGCGCTCGAGGCCATGGCGCCAGAGCGGCGCGAGGCGCTTCACTCCTCGGATCAGATCGGCCGTTGATGACATCGCCGCGCATGGATTGGTCAAGGAATGGAGTGCTCGCGGAATTGAGCGCTTGAAATCGCTCCGGGCGCTTAAACAGCGAACCCTGTCGGCGTCGCGAGATCATCGCCGCTCGCGGTAAAGCCCTCGGCGTCGCGCGCTTTATTATTTCTTGCGGCGTATAGCAGCGGCAGTCCGAATAGACCCGCGAACCATGCTGAAAGAGCGACGAGTAGATTGCTCAACAAAGGAGCTCCAATGACGAACCCGACCGCGAACATAGTGGCCGCGAGCAGATTGCTGGCCTCGGCGAATTTGCGCGCGAACACATAGGCCTCGATAAGCTCTTTCTCATTGGTGAACTCTTCGTCTTCAGTCGTATTGACCACGAAAAAGCTCTCGCGCTCCGACATCGCAGTCATACCGGCGCTCAACGATGCGACTAAGCATACGATGGTAAGCCACGCATCGTGATAGATGACGCCAATGAAAATCCCGAACACGTCGATAATAAAAAAAAGTTTGAGAACACGATCCATGCGGCGATGAGCTGCCTGCCAAGCGTCAGTAATCAGAGTATCAGACATCAGCGCGCCTATAGGCGGTCCCGCCAACCTTGCGCCAGAGGGTCTGGAGCCGCGGCGGATTGGCATTGAGCATCTAATGACGGGAAATTATCAATTCGGTACTTTTACCTACGCACTTCCGCCGACGGAAGCAGGCACGAAGACAAAGGCGCGGCATTAGTGATGGCAGTTCGCGTCGCCTCGCTGGCGCCCGCGCAAAAACGCGCATCGGAAGGGGCCATTCGCGCGCCGCCGAGCAACGCCGCGCTCTGTTCGCGGTCCGATTTAGCAGCCTGGTTCGCCAGGGTCGCTTCAATCCGGAATCGACTCACTTCGCGAGTTTTCTTCCCGCGATGAATCCTCCAACGAGCGCCAGCGCGAAAAGCTGCATCGGCGAAAGCTCGCGTCCCAGCCGCATCGCCGCGGCCAGTTGGTCCTGTTGGGCGCCAGCCGTGACCAAATGCCGTAGAATTGAATTGAGATCCTCGACGGACGCCGACGCGGACGCCATCGCGGCGAGGCGCGACCGGCGGGCGCGCCGACGCGCCATCGCGACAGCCCAGATCGTGATCGCGGTCGCCCCAAAGGCCGCGCAGACGATCAGCGCGGCGACGACGCGCCCTTGCGACGCCTGGAGATAGGCATAGACGGCGAAAGCGCCAAACCCCAGGCTGATGGCGGCGGACAGCGCCACCGCCCCCGCGGCGGCGACGCCGAGAAGGAAATCGCCCAGGCGCCGTTCCGCCGCGCCGCCCAAAAGGCCTGTCAGCCAGCGTATCATGCGCGATCAGCCACGCGATCGGCTCATCAGACCGAGCCACATTCCCACGCCGAAAGCGATCAACACCGCCGTCAACGGATTGCGCTCGATGCTGGCCTCGATTTCGCCACTCGCCGCGCGAGAGAAACTGCGCGCCTCGGCGACCGTATCCGCAACCTTGTCTTTGGCGTCTCCGACGGCCTCGGAGACGCCAACGCCGGCGGCGTGCGTCTCACGTTGCACCAGTTTGCTAATCGTTTCGGCCAAACGCGCGACATCCTCCCGGATGGCGGCCAAATCCGCGGCGACGTCGCCTTCAGAATTCTTGGACATGGACATCTCCAACATGACGACGCGGGGGACGTCGAACCTGGCGCCACCCGCGCCGAAAAATGACACGAATTTAAGCGCGTCGAGAATAGTTAGTCGAGGATAGTTAACCGCGCCGCTCGGATAATGGAGAATTAGCGCGTCAAAGCACCCCAGCAAGGCCCGCGTCGACCGGCGCGCCCCAAAGAGGAGTTCGCTGACTTTGCCGGAGGTTCTTCGGCCGGCCTTGCCTCCATCGCTGTTTCGCACCATCTCCCCGAAATGGTCACCGTCAACTCTTCGCGCCTAAACGGGCAGAATATTCAAGGAACGGCGCTCACGGGCATCGTCTTTGGCTGCGTAATCATTGCGTGCCTCTATTTTGGCCGCGAGGTCTTGGTGCCAATCGCGCTCGCGGTGCTCATGAGCTTCTTGCTTGCCCCCCCGGTCCGGCTACTCCAAGGCTGGCGCGTGCCGCGGGTTCTCGCCGTCATCGTCGTGGTGGTCGTCGCATTCGCGGGGATCTTCAGCCTGGGTGGGCTGATGGTGGGGGAGCTCAACGAACTGGCGAGGGACCTGCCGCGTTATCAATTGACGCTGCACGAAAAGATTCAAAGTCTACGCGGCGCGACGGCCGTGACCGGCACGCTCCAACGGGCGTCCGAGGTGCTGCAAGAGCTAAACAGCGACCTCAATATGCCGAAACGCGGCGCTCCGGCGCGCGCTACTCCGACGCCCGGGGGCGAACCTTCCAGCGACGTCATTCAGGTGGAAATAGCGCAACCCAGCTCCAGCGCTCTGCAGACGCTTAGGGCCATCGTCACGTCGGTGGTCGCTCCTCTCACCACCAGCGCGATTGTCGTGATCTTTGTAATTTTCGTTCTCGCTCAAAGGCAGGATTTGAGGAACCGGCTGGTCCGGCTCGCCGGATCAAGGGACATACCGCGCACGACCGCGGCGTTTGACGACGCGGCCCAGCGGCTCAGCCGGCTTTTCCTCACTCAAGTGGCGCTCAACTCTGGTTTTGGGCTCGTAGTGGGCGCGGGGTTGTGGATCATCGGCGTTCCCAGCGCTCCGTTGTGGGGAATGCTGGCGATGATTTTCCGTTTCGTGCCTTACATCGGCCCCCTCATCTCGGCGATCTTTCCCATTGTCCTCGCGGCGGCGGCCGGGACGGGCTGGGCCATGGTGCTATGGACGGCGGTGTTGTTCGCGATCGCGGAAACCGTGGCCGGGCAGATCATCGAGCCCTTGGCCTATGGACATAGCTCGGGGCTTTCACCGATCGCCGTCATCACCTCCGCCACGTTCTGGACGTGGCTCTGGGGACCGGTCGGGTTAATCCTGGCGACGCCGATGACCGTTTGCCTGGTGGTGCTTGGCCGGCATGTGGACCGGCTGGCGTTCTTGACCGTGATACTCGGCGACCAACCGGCGCTCATGCCGGCTGAGCTCGTCTATCAACGGATGTTGGCCAGAGATCCGATCGAGGCGAGCGAGCAGGCGCGAATGTTTTTGAGGGAGAAGCCGCTGCTCGCGTATTACGAGGAGGTTCTGCTTGAAGGCCTCAAGCTTGCCGCGGCCGACGCGGAGCGCGGTTTGCTCGACCCGGAACGGATGGCGCTCATTCGCGACGCGGTCGCCGATATCGCCGACGATCTCAGCGATCACAAAGACCCTCCCGAGCTAGCAGTCGCCGAGGCGGAGGCGCGCGCGCCGCTTGCGCAAACCGACGCGGCGCGGGAAACTCTTCCCGAAACGGCGCGCGAATTGGCGGGGCGGCGGCAAACCGGCAAGCAGGTGTTGTGCATTCCAGGTCTCGGCCTTATCGACGAGGCCCTGGCCATGATCCTCGCGCAACTCCTCGAACGAAGGGGAGTCGACGCTCGCGCCGAGGAAGCCGGCGCGTGGTCGAAGGCGCGCGTCGCCGCCCTGGATGTCAAGGATGTCACATTGATCTGCCTTTGCTATATGGAGACTCCCAGCGCCGCGCAAATACACTTCGCCGTTCGCCGTTTACGCCGAAAGGCCCCGGCGGCGATCATCCTTATCGCGCTGCTGGGCGAAACGAGCGCGGTTGAAGACGAGGAAGTTGTTCAGGCATTGGTGAAACTCGATCTGATCAAAACCACGCTTCACGCCGCGGTCGAAAGGATTCTCGCGATCACGGCGGAGCCTTCGGAACCCGAAGATCGCGGCAAGACGGCGGCGCGCAAGACGGGAGACGCAGGCGCCGAGGGCGACAGGTTCAAAGGCGACGCATCGCGCGAAAGCGCGCCTATATTATCGCCGAGCAGCGTGTGAACCGCGGATGTCCGATCGTCGCGAGCTAGATATGGAGCATCGCCTGGCGAAGCCCGCGCCCTGGAAGGCGTCAACTCGAGGAGGCGTCAATTTTTAGGAACTACAACGATCCGGTGTTTCGACGCGCTCTCGGGCCTTTGGCGCCGTGGGCGGAGCGTTTGCCCTACGTATTTCGCACCCCGCTCGACGCTTTTCTTCATTTCAACGAAGGCGACGGCTGGGCGATCGCCAGCCACATTGCTCTGTCGACGCTGATGTCGCTGTTCCCTTTCTTGATCGTCGTGACCGCGCTTGCCGGTCTCTTTGGCTCCAAGGAGCTTGCCGACGAAGCCAGACGCATTTTGCTCGACGTGTGGCCCGAGGAAGTCGCGACTCCGATCGCGAACGATCTTCAAAGGGTCGCGACGAGCACGCAAGGGGGAGTGCTGACGGTCGGCATGGTCCTCACTCTTTATTTTGCGTCGAGCGGCATCGAAAGTCTTCGTATCGGCCTCAATCGGGCCTACGGCGTCGGCGAGACGCGCGTTTGGTGGGTCCTTCGACTGGAATCGGTCCTTTATGTCATCGGCAGTGCGATCGCATTGCTGGCGCTCTCGGTTCTCGTCGTTTTCGGCCCGCTGATCATCGAGGCCGCCACGCGATATTTGGCCTGGCTGGAACCATTCACGTTGATCGTGACCGTCGCGCGATTCGCCATCGCCACTGTCGTTCTCGCGACGACGCTTTTCATTGTTCACTATTGGCTGCCCGCCGGCCGCCGTCGATTCGCCGAGATCGTGCCCGGGGTTCTCGTAACGCTCGCGTTGTGGCTCGTCGCCGGCGCCGCCTTCGGGCGTTACCTCGCGGCTTTCGCGGATCGTTACGCGCTGACTTACGCGGGGCTTTCCTCGGCGATGATCGCGCTGGTCTTTTTGTATTTTTCCGCGGGGATATTCATTTATGGCGGCGAACTGAACGCCGCGATCGCGCGCGCTTCGCGAAGTCCGACATCTCCGGCTGGGGGCCGTGATACGGTTCGCGCGTGATCGGCTCGTTTCAGATCCAATGCGCCAAGCCCCTCGCCGTGACTCTCGCCGCCAGCGGGGAGAGGTACGGAGAAGGGCTTGGGGCAATTTCGCGCCGCGAAGCGACCGGGCATATTTGGCGGGTGCGGGCGCCCGCCGAGAACGATCGGGTCGCGCGCCTATTGTTGGTGCGCCAGCGTGGAGTCCGGCCCCGTCTTGGTCGCTTGGCGCCCGGCGAAGGCCATCATCACGATCGCCCAGCCCGACATGAACAAGTTGATGCCGACGAGAAGACCCAGAACCCAGACGCCAGTCGCCGGCCAACCAAGAACGATGATCGCGACCAACAACAGATCCGAGACGCCGCTCGCCAGCATCCAGCCCCATGTGCCCGGCAGGGAATCGCGATAGACGAGCGACGTGGCGATCTGGAAAACGCCCTCGACGAGAAAGAACGCGGTCAAGAGGAATGTGAGCGACAACGCGCCTTCAACAGGCTTCCAGATCAACAGGATCCCGAGAGCGATCGACAGCGCCGCCGTGATCAGGCTCCACAGGAAGGCGGGGATGTGATGGGACGAGAATAGCGCGATGAGGCCGATGACGCCGCTGAACAGAAACAGCCAACCGACCCAGATGTCGATGGCGATCGTCGCGATTACCGGCGCGGCGACGGCAAGGACGCCGAGAATGATCATGATCACGCCCTGGAACATCATCAATCGCCAATGGGCGCCAAAAGCGTCCCTCACGGCGCGCTGCATATCGCTGAGATTTGGATTGTCAAAGGTCATCAAATTTCTCCTATTGTCCGCTTTCGCTCGACCCGCCCATCGCGGGACGTCCGGCATGCGCCGCTAGCGCTGCTCTATATACTCTATCTAGCGCTGCTCTATATGCTGTATATAGCGGCGTGGAGCGCTTCGATTAGGGGGGTGGATCGACGCCTTTGGCGAGGCTGAACGCGTCAGCTCTTGTCGTTGTTTTCGTGGCGCATTGGCCGGTCGGCCTGTTCGCTTACGCGGCGCGCGACATCTTGCAGATCCCGCCGCCATTGCTCCAACGCGAAACTCAGCGCGAAAACATACTCCACCGCCTCGACGGAGAGCTCTCGCAGCAGGCCGTCCCGGCGAAGCATCGCGATTTCGCCCGCGAACGCATCGAACGCCTCGTCCAATTTTTCGAGAGCGGGAGGGGCGCCGCCTGTCCTGAGCGCCGTCGCGCACTTGCGCAGATGCTCGACGGCGGCATTGGCGACGCGCGCGAGCAGCGGTCCCACCCGTCCTTGCAATGCCTCCGGGAGAGGCGCCGTCGCGGCCCGCCCGATCATGACGAGGTCATGGCGCAATCGGAGCAGGGAGTGGCGGAGCGGATCGAAATCCGGCTCGGCGGCGAGCAACGTCATTTGTTCGTGCCGGGCTTCCGCGCGAATCGAGTCCAATTTGGAGAAGGCCGCGCCGACGCTACGCTGCAGGGCCCTGATGGCGTCCTCGTCGGATTTTTGCGTGAAACCCAGGAACAGATCCGGAAGAATATCCGCGATAAGTTCGAGCATGTCGGCGGCGCGGTCTTTCACCAGCTTGCGGGCGCGCGTCGGAAACACCAGAAGAGAGACCGCCAGGGCGACCGAACCTCCCAGCGCCACTTCGAGGACGCGATCCGCGGCGGACGCGAGAGACGTCGCATGTGTGAGAGTTGGGGCCAGAACGACGATCACGGCGGTGGACGGAGCCGCGGCGAATCTGGGGCTCATCGCGGCGAGCAGAGCGAGCGGAGTTATGGCGATCGCCAGGACCGCGGCAAACGCGGCGTCGCTTAGATGAGAAACAAACACGGCGATTAATCCAGCGTAAATCGCGCCCCCCAGAGTGCCCAGGGAATAATCGATCGTGGCCTTCACGGATTTGCCGACGCTCATTTGCGTGAGGATGACGGCGGTCAACACGGCCCAGAGGACCATGGGGAATCCCAAAAGCCGCCCCAGCGTAAGGGCCGACAGGGCCGCGACCGTCACCCGCAAGCAAAATCCGAGCTGCATTCGATAGCGTTGGATGAAGCTCAGCGGCATTGTCCCACCTCCTCGAACGCGCCGTTTCCTTTGCGGCACGAGAGAGAACCGCGTCAAGGTTAAAAACGACCCGGCATGGTCGCCGCGCGCTGCTTGCAGACATGGACGCCGCGCGTCTTTCTTCTGCCGAGGCGAAAAATCGGCTACGCTTCGCGCGCGCTTGGGCGAAAGCGATCGATGTCAGTTTCCGCGGGGGGCCAATGAAAGATCCATACGAAATTCTCGGCGTCGCCCAAACCGCTTCGCCCGAGGAGATACGCAAGGCGTACCTCCGCCTGGCCAAGAAGTTGCACCCGGACCTCAACCCCGGAAGCAAGCATTCGGAGGACCGCTTCAAGGAGGTTTCGGCCGCCTATGATCTGCTTTCCGATTCGGAAAAGCGTCAACGCTTCGACAGCGGAGAGATCGACGCGTCAGGCGCCGAACGGCCGCGCGAAAAATATTACAAGGATTACGCGGCCGAAGCCGACGCCGGCCACCCCTACGAAAACCGTGCGGGCTACGCGGATTTCGCCGAAACGGACGACATCTTCGCTGAGTTGTTGCGGCGGAGGGCGCGGGAAGCGCGAAATGCGCGCGGGCCAGACTTGCATTATCATTTTTCGATCGATTTTCTCGACGCGGTCAACGGGGCGACCAAGGTGCTCACCTTGCCGAAGGGAGGGACCCTTCACGTGACGATCCCGCCTGGAATTCAGGAGGGACAGGTTCTGCGCCTGCGCGGGAAGGGGGCTCCCTCGCTCGGCGAGGGCGAAGCCGGGGATGCGCTGGTGGAGATTTCGATCAATCCTCACAAGTTCTTTTCCCGGCAAGGCGACGACATTCATCTCGACCTGCCGATCACGCTGACGGAAGCCGTCCTCGGGGCGGAAATCAGAGCGCCCACGCCAAGGGGGCCCGTCGTCCTGACGGTGCCGAAGGGATCGAATACTGGTAAAGTCCTGCGCTTGAAGGGAAGAGGCGTTCCGCGGCGCGATGGCCATGGCGACGAATTCGTCACGCTCAGGGTAATGTTGCCGCCAGAACCCAATCCTGAATTGGAGGCTTTTCTCTCCAACTGGACGCCAGGAAAGAGCTACGACCCGCGCCGGGACATGCAGTCATGATCATCACCAAGCTGGAATTTCTTGAACGCGCGCGGCTCGATCGCGAAACGCTGGAAGTGTGGATCGAAGAGGAATGGCTGCTTCCCAGTCGAGCGGCCAACGAGTTGGTGTTTACCGAGATGGACCTCGCGCGCGCGAAGCTCATCCGGGATCTAAAACATGACATGCGAGTTAATGACGAGGGCGTCGGCGTAATCCTGAACCTTCTCGATCAGATTCACGGCTTGCGAAAAGTCATGGCGGATTTGCTGCGGTCCGCGCACGAGCAATCCGCGCGCGATGATGTTTCATCGAAAGGCCAGGAAGGCGACAAATGATTATTTGCTCACATCATCGGCATCCGAAGGCGCAGAGCGCGCCTTGCGCGGCGAAGATTGAATCGTGACGAAAAACGTCGTCCCCTTGCCGGGCGCCGACTTTATAGCAAGCCGCCAGCCATGCCGGTCGGCGATCGATTTGCAGATCGCCAGTCCGATGCCGGTGCCGGGGTATTGAGTTTGCGAATGCAGCCTCTTGAAGGGTTCGAAAATCGTCCGCGCATATTTCTCGTCGAATCCAATTCCGTTGTCCGTGATTTCGAGCAGCACGCCGCCGCCGTCGATATCGGTGGACTTGATGCGAACCTTCGCGGTTTCGTTCGGTTTGCGATATTTGATCGCGTTGGAAACGACATTGGTTATCAGGCGAGCGAATTGCCCGCGGTCCGCCGTGAACGGTAGGTGAGGAACTTCAATTTGAATCTCGGCGCTGGTTTCGCTCACGAGTTGCGACAAATCGCCCAGCGCGGACTCAAGCTCGTCTCGCAGATCGACTTCTTGCAATTGTTGCTCGTCGTTGATCGTCTTCGAATAGGTGAGCAGATCGTCGACAAGCGATCGGGCGCGTAAAGCGGATTTGCTGATGACCTGGTTCGCATGCGCCATCTCGGATTTGTTCGAGGATTCGATCGCCCGCTCCATGAGATCCGAAAAGGCCGCGATCTTGCGCAAGGGCTCTTGCAGATCATGGGAAGCGATGAACGCGAATTGAGCCAGGCGCTCGTTGGCGCCCTCGAGTTCAAAGGCGCGTTGCGCCAAGGTCAGATCCGCCTCCCGCCGCGCGGAGATGTCGAGCACGGTCGCCAGCACGAGAATGCCCTTCAGCGTCTTGATGGGCGTGAGGCCGATTTCGACCGGAAATTCGCTGCCGTCGCGGCGGGTCGCCTTGAGGTCGCGGCCGATCCCCATGGGTCTTTTGCTTGGATTCGCCAAAAACCGTTGCCGCAAGGATAGGTGCGCTGGCCTTAACCACGTCGGAACCAGAATGTCTATGCTTTGTCCGATCAGTTCCCGCGGTTGGTAGCCAAACATTCGCGAGGTTTCCGCGTTGGCGAACTGAATGGCTCCATCTTGGCCGGTGACGATCATCGCCGCGGGCGAAGATTCCACCGCCAGGCGAAAAAGATCGTCCTCCACGCTTTCAAGCTCCATTGAAGCGCCCCTTGCCAGTCCATTTCGCGCACGCCATAATTACAAATGCAACGCCTTTTCAGGCGCGCGGCAGGCGGCGCTTACCCCTCTTGCAATATGGTGTTCAGTTGTCCTCAGTCGACGCTTCGAACCCGACATGCAGCGTCTTGATCATAGAAGACGATCAAGATGACGTATTCCTTTTGAATCGCGCCTTTGACGATGCGCGGCGCATCCTTTGCCGTGACATTAAAACTGAGCATATCGAGAATGGGCTCGAGGCGCTTTACCTCGTTTCACGGCAGGATCTCACGGAGAATCTTCCGGACATCTTGGTTCTCGATCTCAACATGCCCAAGCTGGACGGGATAAAATTTCTCATGACATTACGGCAATCCCTGGTCCTAAAGGATCTCCCGGTGTTCGTGCTGACGACCACGACGGCGAAGTCCATCCATGAGGAGGCGATGCGCGCGGGAGCCGACAGGGTCTATGTGAAACCCGACGACGCCAAGGCGCTGCTCTCCATCGCCCTCGACATGGTAGGCTCGGGCTGCGGGCCGGGCGGCGAAGCTCGACACGCGTGAGACGCGCTCCAGATTAGGAAAAGCGGCTTGGCGCGGGTCCGACAGGCGCCGCAAGAATAAAAGGCGGCGTGAACGGATGGACGCAACACCCGAGAACGTCGTCGAAACCAACATACCGGCGCGCCTCGACGCCTTGCCCTGGGGCCGTTTTCAGACGCTTGTCGTTGTCGCGCTCGGCGTCACCTGGATATTGGACGGGCTCGAGGTCACGATGGCGGGCGCGGTGGCGGCGACGCTAAAGGAAGACTCCGCGCTTGGGTTGAGCGACGCCGAAATCGGCTCCGCGAGCAGCGCCTATCTCGCGGGGGCCGTCGCGGGGGCGCTGTTTTTTGGCTGGCTGACCGATCGCCTCGGACGCAAGAAGCTGTTCTTCATCACGCTCGCGGTCTATCTCGCCGCCACGGCCGCGACGGCGTTTTCGTGGGATTTTTGGAGTTTCGCGACCTGTCGCCTGCTGGTGGGCGCGGGCATTGGCGGAGAATACGCGGCGGTCAATTCGACGATTCAAGAACTGATCCCCGCTCGCGTGCGCGGCTGGACCGAACTCGTGATCAACGGCAGCTACTGGATCGGCGCGGCGTTGGGGGCGGCGGGCTCGCTCGTTCTTCTCGATCCCGCGCTTTTCAATCCAGCGATCGGATGGCGTCTGGCGTTTTTTATCGGCGCGACGATCGGCCTCGTGATTTTCGTGTTGCGCACCTGGATTCCCGAAAGTCCGCGCTGGCTGATTACGCACGGCCGCCAGGAAGAGGCGGACGCCATTATGCGCTCGATCGAGGATCGGTTCGCGCGCGCCGGTTACGTTCTTGCGAAAGGCCCGTTTCCGAGCGTGAAATTGCGCGCCCGCGCTCGTACGCCCTTCGCGGAATTCGCCGGCGCGATGCTTCGCACCTATCCGCGCCGCACGGTCGTCGGCTTGAGCCTCATGGCTTCGCAAGCCATGCTCTATAACGCGGTGTTCTTCACCTATGCGTTAATACTGACGGAATTTTATGGCGTGGGCGCCAACTCGGTCGGCTGGTATTTGCTTGCGCTGGCGGGTGGCAATTTCCTTGGGCCCGTGTTGCTTGGTCGACTGTTCGATACGATTGGGCGCAGGATCATGATCAGCGCCACCTACGCCATTTCGGGAGTCTTGCTCGTGGCGGTCGGCTATCTTTTCGAGCGAGGACAAATCTCGGCGACCGAGCAAACGGCGGGCTGGTCGATCGTGTTCTTCTTCGCGTCCGCGGCCGCCAGCTCCGCTTATCTCACCGTGAGCGAAATGTTTCCGGTGGAAATCCGCGCCATGGCCATCGCCGCTTTCTTCGCGGTGGGAACCGGCGTCGGCGGCGTTTTCAGTCCGTGGTTGTTTGGGACTCTCATCGGAACAGGATCGCGCGCCCTGGTTTTCAGCGGCTACGCACTGGCGGCCATGCTGATGATCGGCGCCGCCGCGATCGAATGGGCATGGGGCATCGCGGCCGAGCGCAAGTCGCTCGAAGCCGTTTGCCGGCCGCTGACGCTCGTGGACTAGAGTTCCCGCGACCTTTGAAGAGACGATCCACCGGTCACGCGGCGAGCGGGATCGAGGGCGCGTCCAGCGCCTGCAAAAATTTGCACATCCAATTGCGTGCGTCATGCTCTCGCACTCTGGCGAGCAGCGCGGCGTGACGCTCGATGCGCTCTTCGCGCGGCATGGAGATCGCGCGCTGTATCGCTTGCGCGACATCGTCGGCGTCGTAGGGATTGACGATCAGCGCCTCCTGAAGATCCTCGGCCGCGCCGGCAAATCGCGACAGCACCAGAACGCCCGGGTTGTCGTCGTCCTGGGCCGCCACATATTCCTTGGCGACGAGATTCATGCCGTCGCGCAATGGCGTGACGAGACCGATTTGACTGCCCCGGTACAACGCCGCCAGAATGTCGCGCGGAACGTTTCGGTGGATATAACGCACGGGCGTCCAGTCGAAGTCGCCGAACTGCCCATTGATCTCGCCGGACAGCGCTTCGAGTTCATGCCGAATGTCGGCGTAGGCCTTCACCTCCTCGCGCGTTGGCGGGGCGATCTGCATCAAGGTCGCCGCCTTGCAATTTCGCGGATAGAGTTCGAGCCAACGCTTGAATGAACGGAATCTGTCCGGCAGCCCCTTCGTGTAATCCAGGCGGTCGACCCCAATGATATTCACCCGCGGCTCGCCGCGCCGGTGCAGCCACTGTATGCGCTCTTCGGCTTCTGGACGTCTCGCCGCCGCGGCGAAGGATTCGACGTTGATGCCCACCGGAATCGTGGAAACGGATACGACATTTTCGCCAATGCGCAGCAGCTCGTCCGAAACCATCTCGCCGCCCATGTGCTCGCATGCGAAGCGAGTGAAATTCGCCTGGTCCAATTTCGTTTGAAAACCCAATACGTCATATTGCACGAATGCGTTCATGATCCACTCATGCTCCGGCATCGCGAACAGCACATCGGGCGGCGGGAACGGAACGTGGAGGAAGAACCCCAGTCGATTGCGAACGCCGCGCGCCCGCAATCCCTCCGCCAGAGGGATGAGGTGATAGTCGTGCGCCCAGACAAGATCTCCTGTCATCAACAAGGGCGCGAGCGTCTCCGCGAAATGATTGTTCACGCGTCGATAGGCTTCGCTGCTCTCTTGCGTGAAGCGGGCGAGATCCAATCGGTAATGGAGAACCGGCCACAACGCCGCATTGCAGAACCCAAGGTAATATTCCTGATAGTCACGCTCGGTGAGCGGCATGGTGACGATGGTCACCTTGTCGTATCGTGTGCACGCCACCGCGACGCCCGACTCGTCGGCGACGATTTCGCCATTCCAGCCGAACCATAAGCCGCCGCGTTCGCGCAGGCCATCGAGAATGCAAACAGCGAGGCCGCCAGCCGCTTTGCACTCCGGGTTCACGACCCGGTTGGACACGACCACGAGACGTTTCATATCGCCTTCTCCCAAGAGCGCGACAGCCGCATCGCGCAATTGATGATCCCGACCATTGAATAGGTTTGCGGGTAGTTTCCCCACTGTTCCCCGGTTTCAATGTCGATGTCTTCGGACATCATCCCTAGTCGGTTTCGACATGCGAGCAATTGTTCGAAATATTCCCGCGCCTCCTCCGTCCGCCCCATGCGCGCCAAGACGTCGATGCGCCAGAACGAACAGGTGTTGAACGCGGTCTTTGGCGTCCCGAAATCGTCGGGGGCTTCATAGCGCAGGATATGGGGGCCGCGCGCCAGGACATTCTCGATCTGCTCCATGGTCGAGATCATTCGCGGATCATTCGGTTCGATGAAGCCGACCTCGACCATCAACAATACGCCGGCGTCGAGGTACTCGCCGTTGAATGAATCGACAAAAGCGCCTCGCTGCCGCGACCACGCACGGCTCAGAATGGTGTCCTTCACCTGATCGGCCTTTTCCCGCCAATCCCGCGCGCGTTCCGGCTCGGCGATATAGTCGGCGATCAACGAAAGGCGATCGAGCGCCGCCCAACACATAACCGCCGAGGTCGTATGCACGGACGCCCGCGATCGCAGTTCCCACATGCCGGCGTCCGGCTTGTCGTAATTCGCGAGCGCCTTGCGCCCCATTTCTTCAAGGTGCAGAAAGTCCGTTCGCGTGGGAGGCGAGAGGAGACGGCGATCGAGAAAGGCCTGGGCGACACCCAGAATCACATTGCCATAGGTGTCATGCTGAAGATGTTCATAGGCTTGATTGCCAATTCGAACGGGCCCCATGCCACGATATCCTGGCAGCGTCGTCACGATCTTCTCCTGGAGGACCGCTTCGCGGCCAACGCCATAGACCGGTTGAAGGTGATCCTGCGTCGCGGAAGACACGACGTTCATCAACCAGCCGAAATAATTCTCCATTTTGCGCACCGCCGCGAGACGATTGAGCGCTCGCACGACAAAGTAGGCGTCTCGCACCCAGCAGTACCGATAATCCCAGTTGCGTTGCGTGTGGGGAGCCTCGGGAATGCTTGTCGTCAGGGCGGCGACGATCGCTCCCGTCGGCTCATAAGTGCAGAGTTTGAGCGTTATCGCGGCGCGAATGACGGCGTCCTGCCACTCGTAGGGAATAGCCAATCGATGCGCCCACGTCAGCCAATAGTCTCTTGTGCGGTTTTCGAACGCGTGGGCGGTTTGCTCGACGCCTTCGCTCAAGGTTTCATCGACGCCGAGGATGAGGTCGAGCGGCCGGTTAAGATTGAACAGCGTCTCTTCGCGGACATAGTCAATGGGCGCGTTGGTGGTCAAGCGCAACGTCGTATTGGAGCCGATATAGCGGATATGATGCGCGCCAAATGTCAGACTCGGCGCGCTCGCGCCATAGTCGAAGCGTGGACGCACGTGAATTCGAATGCGTGGACTGCCCGAAATTGGCGAGAGTCGCCGCACCAGCGTTTGCGGATAGAACGGCCGATCTCGCCACCAAAAGCACGGCACGAAATCCGTCACTCGGAGTGAACCCTGTTTGCCATGAAGAGTCGTCACAAGGATCGCGGTATTGCCGTCGTAGTGTTGTTCGCTTTGCGTATGATCTTCGAGTTCGATCGCGAAAACCCCCTCACCCTCCGCGCCCTTCGGCGCGCCGAGCAGGCAATGAAACACCGGATCGCCATCGAAGCGCGGCGTGCAGCACCAGACGACGCGTGCGTCGCGGTCGATCAGGGCCGCGAAAGAGCAATTGCCGACGACGCCAAGGTCGAGGTCGCTCATCTGACGGACTCCTCGCAACTGTTGTCGACGAGCCCGCTAAGCCAAGCGCGGAATTGACGAACGTCGTGCGCGCGAAATCGCGCGACCGACTCTCCGGCGCCGATCTTGATGGAAACGCCATGCCGAGCGTTCACCACGGAAAACCCGGCCTCGTCGGTGATATCGTCGCCGGCGAAAATCGGTCTGCGTCCGAGGAAGGGAGATTCGGATAAGAACGCTTGGATCGCACCGCCTTTGTCGCTGCCCCGCGGCATGATCTCGTAGACCATTTTGCCTTGAAGCAGACACAGATCGGAACGTTTCTCGACGACGCCGTGAACAATGTCGCGGCAACGCCGTTCAAGCTCCGGGCGCAGGCGATAATGCAACGCTATCGCTCCGGGCTTTCGTTCGATCGCCACGCCAACCTCATGGCCGATCGCCTTCTCAATGTCGAAAATGATCGACGAAATGTCGGCCGCGTCCCGCGAATGGATGATTCCTCTGGCGTCGCGACGCTCCAATCCGTGCACGCCAGCGATAGGCAAGACGAGCGGGCGTAGTAGCCTATCGACGACAGCAATTTCGCGACCCGAGACGATGGCTAGCGCGCGGCCGACCTTCTCCGACAGCATCTCCAGCAAACGCAGCGTGGAGCGGTCTACGTGAACCGAATCGGGATGAGCGACTAGCTCCGCGACGGTTCCGTCGAGGTCCAGGAAAATCGCATAGCGTTCGATGTTGTCGATCTCGGGCAGCATAACCTCAGTCCTCGAGCCTCGGTCGCGCCAAAATCGCGGAGTTGCGCTTGCCCGCGGCTTGGTTCCCGCTGTCCAACTCCCCTCCGGCGCCTTCGGGCGCTTGAGCGCCTTGGCCAGAACCTAGCAGAGAAATTGGAGCGCGAAGCGCGAATTTCAACCCGCGCCGAAGAATAGGACCGATCGCCCACAAGCAATTGGTTCAGTGGCGTTCGCGCCTTCACTCCCCTCACTTCGCCGTGGGAGAAATCGTCACCAGCGCGATTTTGTCGACGCCGCTGCAGGCGAGCGCCAGCCCGCCGGCATGCGTCGCGACCATGTTGCGCACGACGCCGCCGCCCGATGGGATCGGCCATTGCGCGAAGCTTTTGGTCTTCGCATCGAAGCGCACGAGCATGTTTTGCTCGGCGCCGGTCTCCACGTACCAAATGTCGTCGCCGAGCACGGCGATCGCATAGGGGCCCGATTGCGCGCCGCCGGGCGAAAGCCAATCGACGACTTCGCCGTTTCGCGGGTCTAGCCGACCGAGCCGGCCGCGCGTGAAATCCGTGTACCAGATGTAGCCATCGCTCGTCGCTGCGATGCGGCGCGGTCGCGCGTCTTCGCTCGGCAGCACGAACTCCTCGATGCGTCGCGTCGCTGGATCGACGCGCGCGATCTTATTCGCGCCGAATTCGGCGACATAGAGCGCGCCGTCCGCGCCGAATACGAGGCCGTAAGGCGCCGAGTCCTTCGTCGGCGGGGAAAGCAACGCGATCTCGCCGCTCGACGGATCGAGGCGCCCAATCAGATTGGCGCCTTGCGCGGTGAACCACAGCACGCCGTTCTTGTCGAAGATCGGCGTGTGAGGATCGATGCGCCCCGCGCTTTTCGGAATATACTCTCGCACCTCGCCGCTCGCGGGATCGAGCTTGCCGATGTAGCCCTTCGCTTGCGCCGTGAACCATATCGCTCCGGACTTGTCCGCGACGAGTCCATGCGGGCCGGAATCGGGCTCCTTTAAAGGAAATTCCCGCACCTTCCCGGTGGCGGGATCGAGCCGCCCGAGCAGATTGACCTTCTGGCCGGTGTACCAAATCGCTCCATCGGGCGTCGCCAGCGGATCGTGCGGATGCGTGCCGCGCGTCGGCGTCGGCCACTCGCGAATGTCGACGCGCGGCGCCGTGGTCTGGTCCTTGACCTCGATCGCGCCGGGCGCCGCGGCGCAATGGGCGCAAGCCTCGAACGCAAAAGCATGGCGGGCACCCGCATCGTAAAGTGAAAGCAGCGCCGCGGCGCCGGCGATCGCCGCGGTCGGCCAGAGCGAGCGAGAACGATCCAGCTTCATTGCGTTGCTCCACGGGTTGTTCGTCAGAAAATAGGTTTTTCCCGCCGCCGTTCAAGAAAACGCCAGTTCGGCAATCTAACACAGGGCGCGGCCCCGCCAACGACATTGCGCGCGAGTCCATCCTCGGAGTTGGCGGCAAGGGATTTTGGTTATCGCTTCCGCTGGGTTAAGTTCTGTCGTCGTTCCTTCGTCCGCTCTGGAAAGCCTGTCGCTCGCGCATGACCATCGCCCCCATCCGATATGTCGAACCCGTCTACCGGCCGCCGAGCGAAGCGGATTCGCTGATCCTGCCCGTGACCGACGGCTGTTCCTGGAACGGGTGCACATTCTGCGAAATGTACACCGCCCCACAAAAGCGCTTCCGCCCTCGTGGCGAGGAGGAGGTGTTCGAGAGCATCCGACGCTGCGGCGAACAGTTTGGCGTAGGCCTCAAGCGTGTTTTCCTGGCCGACGGCGACGCCATGACGCTCTCCACCCGTCGCCTCGCGGCCGTGCTTGCGGCGATCCGCCGCGATCTGCCCGGCGTGCGGCGGGTGTCGAGTTATTGCCTGCCGCGCAATTTGCGCAAGAAATCGGCGGCGGAGCTTCGGGAATTGGCGGAACTTGGTCTGTCGCTTGTCTATGTCGGGGCGGAATCGGGCGACGACGAAGTGCTGGCGCGGGTCAATAAGGGCGAAACTTTCGCGACGACGCGCGAGGCGCTCGAAAAGTTGCAAGAGGCGGGGATCAAACGCTCGGTGATGATCCTCAACGGCCTCGGCGGCCAGACGTTGTCGCGACAGCATGCGCTGAACTCGGCGGCGCTGATCAACGCCGCGCAACCCGAATTTCTCGCCACGCTTGTCGTGAGCTTTCCACAAGGCGAGGCGCGACTGCGCGGAAATTTTCCCGACTGGGAGCCGCTTGGCGTGCTGGGCTTGCTCCAGGAAATGGAGCTGTTCATTTCCGACTTGGAGCTGAAGCGCACCGTATTCCGCAGCGATCACGCCTCGAACTGGCTGATCCTGAAAGGAACGCTGGGATTGGATAAGCCGCGGCTGCTGCAAGAATTGCGATCGGCCATCGTCGCGCCCGAAGCGGCTCCGTTGAGGCCAGCCTGGTCGCGCGGGCTATAGCGTCGGCGAATTTCAGTCGCCTAGGCGACCTCGCGTCGCGCGATCCGAGCGTCCAGATCAGTTGGCGCGCTCTCGCGCGATTCCCCCGTCGCGATCAGCAAATAGACCGGGGGCAGGACGAACAAGGTGAACAGCGTGCCGATCGATAGGCCGCTCGCGATCACGAGGCCCATGTTGAACCTCGACACCGCGCCGGCGCCGCTGGCGATGATCAGCGGGATCACGCCGAGCACCATCGCCGCCGTCGTCATCAGGATCGGCCGCAGACGAATCGCGGCCGCCTGCTCGATCGCCTCGCGTTTCGAGAGTCCGCGCCGCCGTAGATCATTGGCGAACTCGACGATCAGAATGCCATGCTTGCTGATGAGCCCCATCAGCGTCACGAGTCCTACTTGCGTATAAATGTTGAGAGTGGCGCCGCCCACGCCCACGCTGATGAAGATCATCGCGCCGGCGATGGACATCGGAACCGACACCAATATGATCAGCGGATCGCGAAAACTTTCGAACAGAGCGGCCAGGGACAGATAGATCACGATCAGCGCGAATCCGAAGGTCAGCACGAAGCCGCTGGATTCCTGCACATATTGACGTGACAACCCGCCATAATCGACGGAATAGCCGAGCGGCAGCTTTTTGGCGGCAAGATTTTTGAGATAGTTGAGCGCGTCGGCCTGCGCCACGCCGGGCATGACGACGCCCTGCAGCGTGGCGCTGTTCAATTGCTGAAAATGGTTGAGCGATTCAGGGACCACCTTGGTGGAGATGTGCGCGATGGTCGACAGCGGCACCGGCACGCCGTTGACGCTGGCGATGTAATAGTCGAGCAATTGCTGGGCGTTGAGCCGCGAGCGCTGCTGGACCTGCGGTATCACCTTGTAGGAGCGTTGGTCGAGGCTGAAATAGTTTACGTAACCGCCGCCGAGCATCGCGGTGAGCGCGCTGCCGACGTCGCTCATCTTCAACCCCAGTTGCGCCGCCTTGTTGCGATCGATTTCCACCGTCGATTGCGGATTGTCGATCTTGAGATCCGTATCGAGAAAGATGAACATGCCGCTCCGGTTCGCTTCCTGCAACATCTCCTGGGCGACGACATTCAGGCGATCGAACGGTTCGGTCGAGGTCACGACGAATTGAACGGGAAGTCCCTGACTGCCCGGCAGCGGCGGCATCTGGAACGCAGCGATGCGCGCGCCGGCGATCGCCGCGACCTGCTGCTGAACGATCGGCTGAAGTTCTATGGATGTTTTGGACCGCTCATCCCAAGGCTTCAGCACCATGCCGGCGATCGATTGACCGGGCATGTCAAGCTGGAACACGTGGGCCGTCTCCGGGTGTTCGGCGAAGGCCGCGTAGACTTGTCTCGAGTAGATGAGCTTTTGCTCCAGCGTCGCATTGGGCGCCGGCGAGGCGGAGGTGATGATAATGCCCTGGTCCTCTTGCGGCGCGAGCTCGCTTCCGGCCTCCACATAAAGAAAATAAATGCTGCTCAGCACGATCAGCGAAAACACCGTCGTCACCGGCAATGTGTCGAGGCTGCCGTGCAGCGCGCGCTGGTATAGCCGCAGCAGTCTGTCGAAGGCGCTGTCGATGAATTCCGACAGGCGATCCTGCCAACCGCGGCTTTTGGGGTCGTGCGCGATGAGCAGGCGCGAACTCATCATGGGCGAGAGCGTCAACGCCACGACGGCCGAAATAGTGACGGCGCCGACCAGAGTGAAGGCGAATTCGGTGAACAGCGCTCCGGTCAGTCCGCTCTGGAACCCTATCGGCACATAGACCGCGATCAGCACGATGGTCATCGCGATGATTGGCCCGCCAAGTTCGCGCGCGGCTTGAATCGCGGCGGCGGTCGGCGTCAACCCTTCCGCAAGATGCCGGTTGACGTTCTCCACCACTATGATCGCGTCGTCGACCACGAGGCCAATCGCCAGGACGAGGGCGAGCAGCGTGAGCAGATTTATGGAGAAGCCGAACATCAGCATCATCGTGAAGGCGCCGATCAACGACAGCGGGATCGCCACGGTCGGGATCAGCACCGAGCGGAGCGAGCCCAGGAATACGAACACAACTAACGTTACGATCGCCAGCGCCTCGAACAGGCTCCAAACGACCTCGCGGATCGAGCTGTTGACGAAGGAGGTGGCGTCGTAAACGATGGCGCCGGTCAATCCTTGCGGCAATTGCTCCTGGATTTCGGGAAAGATTTTTCGCACGCCGGCGATCACGTCGAGCAGGTTCGCGGCGGGCGCGATCTGAATGCCGAGATAGACCGCCTGTTTGCCGTCGAAGCCGACCTGGCTCTCATAATCGTCGGCGCCGAGCACGACATTGGCGACATCCTTGAGCCGCACGATCGCGCCGCCCGACTGTTTGAGCACCAGCTCGGCGAATTGCTCGGCGGTGTGCAGATTGGTGGAGGCCGTGAGATTGACCTGCACCATCTGGCCCTTGGTCGCGCCGAGGCCGGAGATGAAGTCGTTCTGGCTCAGCGCCGTGAAAACGTCGGCCGCGGTCAATCCATAGGCGGCGAGTTTCATTGGGTCGAACCAGGCGCGCAAGGCGAAATTCTGCGCGCCGAGAATCTCGGCGGTTTGCACCCCTTGCACGGCTTGCAATTTCGGCTGCACGACGCGCACCAGATAGTCGGTTATCTTGTTGCGGCTCAGGACAGTGCTGTCGAAGGCGAGGTACATCGCGTCGATGGTCTGGCCGACCTTGACGGTGAGCTGCGGTTGCAGCGTTCCATTCGGCAGTTGGTTCAGAACCGAGCTGATCTTCGTGTTGATCTCGGTCAGCGCCTTGTCAGCCTCGTAATTCAAGCGCAGATAGACCGTGATCGTGCTGACGCCGCTCTGGCTCGTCGAGCTCATGTAGTCTATGCCATTCGCCTGGGCGATGGCGTTTTCCAGAGGCGTGGTGATGAAGCCGGCGACAACGTCGGGGTCCGCGCCATAGAATGTTGTCGTCACTGTCACGACCGCGTTTTGCGTTCGCGGATATTGCAAAACCGGCAGCGCGCCGAGCGCGCGCAGGCCCAGCACCAGGATCATGAGACTGACCACGCTCGCGAGCACCGGGCGGCGGATGAAAATATCGGTGAAATTCATAATTAGCGTCCCTGCTACCGGTCGACCGGCTGGGGATTGGGATCATTCAGCGGCTGCACCGCGTTGTTGACCACGATCGGCGAGTCGTTGCGCAATTTCATCTGGCCCGCCGTCACAACGGTGTCGCCCTCCTTCACGCCGTTAAGGATCGAAACCTGGTCGCCTCTGGTCTCGCCCGTGGTCACGAAGGTCTGACGCGCGACGAGTCGCGGCTTGCCGGCGGCGTCCGTACCCTTTTCCTCCACCAGAAACACGATATTGCCGTATGAGTTATAGGCGATCGCCGTTTGCGGCAGCGTGACGAGCCGCTGGGCCGATCCGACATCGATTTCGACGGTGGCGAACATGCCCGGCAGCAGCCGACGGTCGGGATTATTGAAGGTGGCCCGAATTTGGACATTGCGCGTGGCGATGTCCACCAGTGAGTTTATGGCCGAGATCGCGCCATCGAAAGCGTGGCCGGGATAGGCGTCGATCTTCGCGGCCACATGCTGGCCGACCTTTATCTGCGCCAGCGCCTGCTCGGGCAGGAAGAAGTCGACATAGATCGGGTCGAGCTGCTGCAATGTGACAACCGTGGTTCCGGCGGCGAGAAATTGCCCCAGGTCCACCTGGCGGATGCCGAGCCGCCCCGAGAAGGGCGCCTTGATCGATTTATAATCCACCAGAGCCTGCTGCTGGGCGACCTGCGCCTCGTCGTTTTTGAGCGTCCATTTATCGGAATCGACCGTCTGCTCGCTGATGGCCTTTGTCCTCACCAGCCTTTGGTCGCGCTCATATGTTAGTCTGGCGAGTTCGGTAGTCGCCTTGAGCGCCTCCAGATGCGCGATGTCGTCTTCGGCGATCAGGTCGACCAAAGGGCTTCCCTGTTTGACATCGGCGCCCGATTCGAAGTGGATGGCCGAGACGATCCCCGATATCTGGGAGCTGAGGTTCGCGCCATTGACCGCGCGCGCGCTGCCGACGGCTTCGAGCCTCGGCTGCCACGCGGCCAACCCCACGACGGCGGTCGAGACGGCCTGCGGTGGATTGGATTGCGCGGCCATGATTTGCGAGATCATTCTCGCCTTGAAAGCCAGAAATCCAAAGACCGCGCCGAAAGTCAACGCAACCGCGACCAACATGATAACCATGCGCTTGAGCATCATGCTCGCTCCGAAAGCTCTATATCCGCGGCGACGCCCGAGGATCGCCGGCCGCATTCGCGCGGGAATACCAAACCCAAGCTGACGTTGCTAGGAGCGTTCGTCCGTGACATCATTCACCAAGCTTGACAAGATGCTCTCGGACGAATCTTGAACGATTCCTCGCCCCCGAGCGATTACTCGCGCGGCCATGGTCAAAATGTCGCAGGTTCTCCGGCGCCACACGCCGCGGCCTTGGCGAGACGCCGCCCGCCCGCGCGGACCAAACTCGGCGCGCCCCGATGCTGGAAATTAGTGCCGAGGACGCGGTTGAACTCGCGGAATAATTCGAACACGATTAGGATGCGTCGGGGTCGCGCGAATGCGAACACGCGGCCCCGCGCCTTTCGCCAGCAAACACACCGACTGGAAAAGCTCAGATGCAATTTTACGCCGCCTGTTCAGATGGTTTTTTGGGTCGCCTCGCCGCCGGCGTTTTTTTCGCCGTTCTGACCGGTTCATTCACCGGCGCCGCATGGGGTCAGACGCCCGTCAGGACAAAGTTCGACGCATGGGAGCTTCGTTGCGAGACACCGTCTGGCGAGACCGCCGAGCAATGCGCTTTAACTCAAACGGTCAAGGCCGAGGACGCGGCCAACGTCAGTCTGGGCGTCATGATCGCCAAGCCGAAGGAAGCAAAAAACGGAGTGCTTCGGGTTATCGCGCCAATGAGCGTGTTCTTGCTCAATGGCGTCAGCCTGAAGATCGATCAAACGGACATCGGTCGCGCGCCGTTCTTTCGATGCGCTCCCTCGGGCTGCCTCGCCGATATGATGATCGACGACAAGCTCATCGAGCAGTTGAAAAGCGGCAAGATCGCGACGCTGGTTATCTATCTGACGCCTTATGAGGGCATCAGACATCTCCTGATGCTGAAGGGCTTTAAAGAGGGGTACGAAAAATTGCAGTGACGTGGCGAGTGCAAAGTTTTCAAATATGCTCGCGCCGCCAGATCCCGATGGGGCCGATCCACTCAACTCTTTCGCGAAGGTTTCCCCGTGGACCCAATCGTGGTCGTGTCCAACCTCGACAAGATTTACGCCAGCGGGCATCACGCCCTGAAGTCGATCAATCTCGAGATTCGCCGGGGCGAAATCTTCGCCTTGCTGGGTCCGAACGGCGCGGGAAAGACAACGCTGATCGGCGTCATCTGCGGCCTCGTGCGCCCGACGGCCGGTTCCGTGACCGCCGACGGCAGCGACATCGCGAGCGATTACCGCGCCGCGCGCGCCAAGATCGGGCTCGTGCCGCAAGAATTGGCGACCGACATGTTCTCGAAAGTATGGGATACCGTCAGCTTTAGCCGTGGCCTTTTCGGCAAGGCTCCGAACCCCGCGCACATCGAACGAATCCTGCGCGAACTTTCGCTATGGGACAAGAAGGACAGCCAGATAGTGGCGCTGTCCGGCGGCATGAAGCGGCGCGTTCTGATCGCCAAGGCGCTCGCTCACGAACCGCGAATTTTGTTCCTCGACGAACCTACCGCCGGCGTTGACGTGGAACTGAGGCGCGACATGTGGGCGATGGTTCGTCGCCTGCGCGAACAGGGCGTCACCATTATCCTCACCACTCACTACATCGAAGAGGCCGAGGAAATGGCCGACCGCATCGGGGTGATCAACAAGGGCGAGATCGTGGTGGTGGAGGAAAAGCAAGCGTTGATGCGGAAGCTGGGGCAAACGACGGTGACGATAGGGCTCAAACAGCCGTTGCGAACCTCGCCGTCGGACTTCGGCGAGCGGCCCATGACGTTGTCGGAGGATGGCTTGACGCTCTCGTTCACATTCACCGGCGAGGGGGGCGAAGAGGACGGCGGCGTCGCTGATCTGGTCAAGCGGCTGGCCGCCAAGGGCGTCGACTTCAAGACGATTAATATGAACCGTTCGTCGCTGGAGGATATTTTCGTCGATCTCGTGGGAGAACGATCATGAACTTTTTCGCCGTCCGCGCCATTTATATGTTCGAACTTGCCCGCTCGCGGCGAACGCTGCTGCAAAGCATCGCCGCTCCGGTAATCTCGACCTCTCTGTATTTCATCGTCTTCGGTTCGGCGATCGGCGGCCGCATGACCACGATCGACGGCGTTTCCTACGGGGCGTTCATCGTCCCGGGTTTGATCATGCTGACGCTGCTCACCGAAAGCGTCTCCAACGCGTCATTCGGGATTTATCTGCCGCGCTTCACCGGAACGATATACGAACTGCTCTCCGCGCCCGTATCCGTTTTCGAAGTGCTGCTCGGCTATGTCGGCGCCGCCGCGACCAAATCAATAATCCTTGGCGTCATAATCCTTGGAACGGCGCGAATTTTCGTGCCGTTCGACATTGTCCACCCGGTTTGGACAGGCATATTCCTGGTGCTGATTTCGGTAACGTTCAGCCTGTTCGGCTTCATTCTCGGCGTTTGGGCGGACGGCTTCGAGAAGCTGCAGGTCGTGCCGTTGATGATCCTCTCGCCGCTCACCTTCCTCGGCGGGACGTTCTATTCGATCGATATGTTGCCGCCGCCCTGGCGAACGATCGTCCTGTTCAATCCCGTGGTTTATCTGGTCAATGGCTTTCGTTGGGCCTTCTATGGAATCGCCGATGTCACCGTCGCGGTCAGCCTTGGCCTGACAGCGATCTTCATGATCGTCTGTCTTGGCGTAACCGCATGGATATTCAAGACCGGCTATCGGCTGCGCGGATGAACGTCCCGAAGTGATCTTAAACGCCGGTTTGGAGCGCGAGCCCGGCGATCGCCTGTCGGCACGACAGCAATGATTGCCCCGCGACCATGCCCTTCCACCAGTCGGTTTCGCAATAAAACGCGGCGCGGATTTCAGCTTTGAGCTGTCGTCCCTGCTCTGACCGCGGATTGCCATGGGCATGAAGCCAGGCGTCGGCGCGAAGCGCCTGCAGAACCCGCGGCGTCGGGACGGTTCCGACTTCAAAGCCGATACCCGTAAACTCGGCGTGAGGAAGCAGCGCGGCCGAGCCGCCGATGCTGTCGCCGGTCACGTCCTTCGAGGCCGCGGTTCCGCTCTTGGTCGATGTGACCGCGGTTCCGAACCATGTCGACGCGCGCTTGAACTCAGGTCCTTCCGACGGGAAAACCGTTAGCCGTTCCGCGTAACCGCAGGGGCCCAGCCCCGTGTGATAATCGATGACGCCAACGCGTTTCGCGCGCGCCAGGTATTTTTGAAAGATCGCTGTTTGCGTGCGCCTTGACCATGAAGGGCCGCTTCCGCCGAAGAATAATCCGAGTGGATGAGTATATTGGCCGCCCGTCACGGCCTGCCGAAAGTCGGCCGCCCCCCGCGGCCCGCGCGACCCTTGCCACGTCGCAATGTCGCGGGCCGTTGCTTCCTGCGCCTCTACTGTCCATTCCGTGGGACAAAGGATTTCCGCGAGTTCGACGTATCCCGGGTTTGACGGCAAAGGCGCCGAAAAATCGACCCAATTCCGATTGACGTCAACGTTGTCTTCGTTGACCCGGCGCGTCCATGCGAACCCGTGAGGATTGATGGCGTGAATTATCAGCACGCCCGTATCGGCGGGAAGAAGCTTGAATTCCTCGCGACGCAACCAGTCTATCTGAGCGCCGGAACCACAATAACCTTCGACGCCATGCGTGCCCGAAATCAAAACGAGGACCCGCGACGCTTCCGAAGGACCGAACCAGGCGGCGTGGGTGGCAAGTTCCTCGCCGCTGGGCCCGGAACCGGGATGTTTGAAGCTTTCCGCGCCGCCGCCAGCGGCGGCGACGGCCTCCTGGAATTTTTCGCGCGCTTCGGAATATGAACTGCTAAAGCTGTCGGCGCCGATCATCAATTTCTCCCAGAGTTTTCATTCTATTTCGCTCGCGCCCGCGCCAGTAGTTTACAACAAAAAGAGGACAATCGAAAAAAATTGCGCGGTCAAATTTGACCGCGCAACAGTTCACCGGCACATGGGGGAGGGAAATGAACTTCCCTAAGAGATCTAGGCTAGAGCCACCAGGCAAAGTGAGCAATGCTTGCGCGTATCGCCTTCCACGCTGACGATACAGTCAGGAGATCGCGTCATTTGCTCTTTGTTCGCCCGGCTCACCCATCAACTCGATCCCTACATCTGAATTACGCGCGGACTCATCCCGGGTTCCCCGCGGCGAGGAAAAATCGTCATTGATCGATGTCCGGGCACAAACGACGGCCGCGCTCCGCCGTACCGATAGCGGCGGGCGCGGACGAAGCGCCGCCGGCGAACCAAATGCGACTGTCGCCTCGATCCCGATGGTTCAGAATGGGAACAATCACTGCGTTAACGAGTTGGAAAGCAGTAGGAATACGCGTCTCGTCGGTGGAGGCGATCATGAGATGTCCCCCAGCCTTGCTTGCAGCCACGTGTCTTTTGCAGGTGGTGATCTTTTGTTGGAAGGTCATTTGCCTCATCGAAGATACGATACCCAATCGGGAAAATCTGGCGTCGTTGCGCAAGACACGGGCCGCTTTCTTCGAAGCCGGCGCTTGGAGAAATTGGCGCCTGCCCATCGGAGTGGCGCATCGTGCTCACTAGGCGACGCGAGCCGCGGGTCGTCCCGCCTTGCGCCGCGAATATATCGAGCGTTTCAACGTGGGCGTCCCGGCGCTCCGCACAGTCGAAAAGGGACAGTCGAAAAGGGAGAGTAGGAATGACGCAGCCATCCGATATTTCCCGCACGCGCGTGAGATTGTCGAAGTTGGGAATGGGCGAGGAGGATGTCTCCTGGCTCGAGGCGCGGCGCTGGAGCGAGGCGGCGATTCCTCCAGTCATGTGGCCATGCGACACCCATGTCTACCGACGCCGTAAGGCTCTCTTGAACAAGGCCATAGAGGATCTGAGCGCGACCGAGCGTAGCGCGTCGTTGGAAGCAAAACTCGCGGCCGCGATCGGAGCGCGACTTGCCAACTGGGGTGAATAGGGGCGGAACGGATGGGGGATTTTTTTGAACAAAATTGGAATTTCCGATTCGCGCGAGTTCATATTCTCGACGACTCCGCGCGCTCTATCCCATAGCTTCGAGGGTGAGGCGCGCCCGATGCGCGTGGTCCGCGCGTCTGGGATGCGGCTTCACTCTTCCTCCGAAGGGTCGCCACGCGATCAAAGCTCCGCAACGACATTTGCGCGGTGTAACACCACCACAAACCGCCGTCTCCGTGAACAGCCGCGAGGCTTGATCAGGCGACGGTGTTTTGCCGGACGCCCGCCGCGTGGCTTTTCACTAGCGGCCGTTGCTCCGGCGCGGACGTTCCAGTGAACGCCGCCGTTTCACGGGCGCGTAGGCCAAGCCGGCGCGCGGAGCGGCCAGCAGGCAATTTCGCACGGCGGTCGTCATCCCGGACGCGAACTTCTCGAAGGCGCGGTAGACGGAAAGTTTGGTGGAACGCATGATCTTCCTCCATCGCTTTTCTCTATCGGTATGACGCTTGCGACCGCGCAATGTTCCCTGCGCGACTTCGAAGCGACGGCGGCCCCGCGAACGGATTACCGATGCTCGGACGAATAGAGCTGCGACTTTGGAGGTTCAGGCGCCCCATTGAGGCGAGGATCGTCCTTGGGATTCACGTAGTCGATATCCCAGGGCCCCAGGGCGTTGATCTGAATGACCGAATCCTCGTCGACGAAAACATAGTGAACCACGCCCTTGGGCATCGACGAGAAACTTCCCGCGGGAAGGATCTCCACGCCGGCGTGATCAGCGGCTTGCCCCAATCCCAAGATGAATTTGCCACTGATGACTGTAACGATTTCCGGCCCGGCATGCATATGCGGAGCGATGCTGTATCCTTTCGGCATTTTAACCCGCAATGCGAACATGCCCGTGCTTTTGGGGTCGCCATAGAGAACGGTCGACTCCGCTCCGGCGGGTAGACCAGCCGGCCCCGGACCCCATTTGATTTCTTGAGGTCGGAAAGTCTTGTGCGTGTCGATCGTCTCGGCCAAGCTCGCCCAGCCGCAAACGACAAGGCCGGCGGCGAGAGTCATAAGCATCCGTTTCATAACCGCCTCCCATGGCGTGGCCCGATCGGGCGTCGCATATTGCTTCGTCCCTCGAGCCGACGCGCCGCGAAGACTCCGGTCCTAACCCAATGCGGCGCGCGATTTACGTTCAACTTAGATAGGTGAGAAATTCGCCGCGCAATTCCAATTCGTTCAATTGGAGCAAGTAATGGCCACGTCCTCGGCGTCCCGGGACGACGACGGAAGCATTTGACGGCGTTCCGCCTTCGAGACCACTCAACTGGACGCAAATAAGGTTCGAGTGTAGCCTCCATCTGAACCGTCTCCCGGGATTCATGATGCGTCTCGCCTTCAGACCCCATGGGAAAGTCGCCTCGCTCGGCGCGCTGATGCTCGTCGCCTTGGCGAGCGCGATCACGCTCGTCTTTTTGCTCGAGCAACTTGAAGATCAAGCTTGGGTGGAGCAAACGTTGGATGCGCGGTCGCGACTGCTGCGAACGCTGGCGACATTGCAGGACGCGGAAACCGGCGAACGCGGATTTTTGCTGACGAATGACGAAAATTTTCTCGAGCCCTACGACGCGGCTGTTCGCGCGATCGACGAGCAGTTCGACAAGCTTGGAAGAGCTATCGGCGATAATCCCCAACAGGTCGAGAGGCTTTCGGAATTACGCGATATCGAACGTCAGCGCATCGCGGTGCTGCGCGAAAATATCGAGCGCCGTCGGCGGGCGACGAATTGGGCGCCTGACGTCGAGAACCTCCGAACCGCGAAATTTCTCATGGACCGCGCCCGCGCGATCATCGCCGAAATGATAGCGGCCGAGAATGTGCTTTTCACGACTCGAAGCAGTAAGTCACGTGCTGCGTCGCTTTTCTCTGAGTTCGGACTCTTGGCCAGTCTGCTTCTATCCGTGGTGGTTGGCTTGGCGCTCAATCGCGACAATCAAAAGCAGTTGATTGAAGCAAAAGTCGCCAACGACAAACTCAACGAAGCGCTGGCGCTCGCGGATAAGGAGGGCGAGAGGCGCGAACGTTTGGAAGGCCAGCTTCGGCAAGCTCTGAAAATGGAGGCGATTGGTCAACTCACCGGTGGCATCGCGCATGACTTCAACAATATGCTCGCGGTCATCCTGGCCAACCTTAATCTTTTGAGGCGACAGATCGCCCGTGGAGAAACCGAAGTCCAGGGCTTTATCGACGGCGCCGCGGAGGGAGCTGACCGGGCGGCGCGCTTGACCCAGCGTCTGCTCGCCTTCGCCAGGCAGCAGCCGCTCACGCCGCAACCTATCGACGCCAATAAATTCGTGTCGGGCATGTCCGAGATTTTACGCCGCACCCTGGGCCACGAGATTGAAATAGAAACTATTCTCGCGGGAGGGCTGTGGCGGACGCATGTGGATGGCAATGAGTTGGAGAGCCTGCTGCTGAATCTCGCGGTGAATGCTAGAGACGCCATGCCGACCGGCGGGAAGCTGACGATCGAGACCGCCAACGCCAATTTGGATGAAATATATGTCCGCGAGCAAGTCGGAGTGGCCGCGGGGCAATATGTGTTGATCGCCGTGAGCGACACAGGATCGGGCATGCCGCCCGAAGTTATCGCTAAAGCATTCGATCCTTTTTTCACCACGAAGCCGACGGGGAAGGGAACGGGACTGGGGCTCAGTCAAGCCTATGGCTTCGTGAAGCAATCGGGCGGACACATAAAGATTTACTCCGAGATGGGGCATGGAACGACCATAAAAATTTACCTGCCTCGCTTCCATGGCGAGCACGTATCGGACGCGACCCAGCCAAGGCTCAAGGCGCGGACCGATTTGGGACGCTCCGAAGAACTCATTCTTGTCGTTGAAGACGAGGAGCGGATGCGTCTGGTCGTCGAAGAGGCGTTCCGAGAACTCGGTTACAAAGTCGTCGTCGCGGAAGACGCGAAAAAAGCTCTGGCCCTGCTCGACGCGAACCCCGGCGTCAGCTTGCTGTTCACGGATGTGGTGATGCCCGAGATGAGCGGGCGCGAACTCGTCAAGGAGGCGCTCCGTCGCCGCCCCGACCTTAAGGTTGTCTATACGACTGGCTTCAGTCGTAACGCCGTGATCCATAACGGCATTCTCGATCCTGACGTAAATTTCCTCGCCAAGCCGTTTACCGTGGAAAATCTAGCGCGGAAGGTCAGGTCCGTGCTCGACGGAAACTGACCGCTTTCGCGTGGACGGCGCGCGGAGACTAAACTCAATAAGACTTGTGAGGACTGAAATAGGCGCGCTTGGGTTTGCTGGCTCGGTCCGCGTCAATCTTCATCCTGCATACAAGGCCGGTCGGCTCGAACTCCATGTTCACGACGAGATACGGCAGGTCTTTCGAACGTTCGATCAACGACAATCCGAAGCCTTTCGATTTCGGCGCGGACACTTTGGGACCGCCGGACTCCTTCCACTCGATCTCCACCTTACCCGGTTCGCCGCGAGCATCTTCCCAGGAAACGTCAAGGCGCCCGCATGTGTCGCTCAATGCGCCGAATTTTTCGGCGTTTGTCGCCAACTCATGCAGTATCAGCACGAGCTGCATCGCCGTCTGCGCGCTGAGGAAAACCTTGGCTCCACGGATGGACACAGCATGATCGGCGCCAAACCGCGCGATCGTCTGGCTCTCAATGAGCGCGCGCATATCCACGCCATGCCACTGTGCTTCGGACAAGAGATTGTGCGCGGACGACATCGCCTCGATCCGTCCCCCGAAGTCATGCAGGAATTTAGAGACGCTCGTCGCGCGGCGTCCAGTTTGTCTCGCCAGCGCTTGCACGATCGCAAGAGAATTTCTCACCCGATGGGTGAGTTCGCTCAGGAGTAGATTCCTGACTTCATCATCGGCGCGCCGATCCGTAATGTCTCGGTCGCACTCGATAACGACGCTTTGTCCGTCGAAGCGGAGCAGCTGTTGGCGACTGTCGACCCACACGGGCGAGCCGTCCTTGGCCAGATGACGCAACTCGCCGCTCCAGAAGCCTGTCTCTCTCAACGACGCCTCGACCTCCGACTTGTTGGTCGGAAATTCCGATTTCAAAAGCTCGTCGCATTTGGCGCCGAGCGCCTCCTCGCGGGTATATCCGAAAAGTTCGACGCAGCCGGTGTTCCAACGCTCAATCTTGTCGTCCATATCGCGCACGAGAATCGCCTCATGCGACAAATCGATAAGACGCGCCTTCTTTTCCAGGCGCTGACGGTAATTGAGCTCGTCCGTGATGTCGGTGTTCGTGCCGCACCAAACGGTAATGCGTCCTTGATCGTCGCGGACAGGATGCGCGCGCGATAGAAACCAGCGATATGCGCCATCGACGCCCCGCAGTGGAAACGTGTCCTCCCACTCCTCGCCGGTGCGAAAGCATTCGGAAAGTTTCTTTACGACTCTTTCGACATGTTCGGGATGATGCGCGGCGCGCCAGCCCCAACCTTCCGCCTCTTCGAGCGTCGACCCGGTATAATCGAACCATCGCTGATTGTACCAGAAGATATAGCCTGACGCGTCCGCCATCCATGCGAGCTGCGCGATGCTATTCGCGAGCGCGCGAAATTTGAACGCCGCGGCGTCAACGGCTTCCGCGCGGGCTTTCTGTTTCGAAATGTCGCGCGAGGTCGCCATCAGAAGACCTGACCGCCCCGCTTGAGCGGGCATCGGCGCGACGACGACCTCCCACCATCTGAGAATGCCCTTCATTGTCGGGCGTACGGCCGTGAAGCGGGCTACTTCGCCGCGTCGCGCTTTCCCGAGGGCCTCCTGAACAAGCGGCCGTGCCTCCTCGGGCCAAAATTCGACCCATAGCTTGCCAAGCAGCGCGGCGAAGGAGTCCGCCTCCAACAGAGCGAGCCCCGCGTCATTTATGAAGCGGACGCATCCGTCCACGTCAATCAATTTGACACTATCGACGCTCGTCGCGAGCAAACAAGCGCCGAGCGACGACGCTATCGCGGAAGAAAGGGCTTCCCGGTTCAGTTCCATGGTTGCCCGTTCCGACAACTCACATCCTTCCTGTCAGATCCAAACTCGTTCGGGAACCTCGCACGAGCCGCCCGGCCCGATCCTAATCACGAGATCGCGGTGGCGACCTCCACCCAGTCAAGCAGCGGCCTCGCGCTTTGTCGAAGCCCTGAGATCGAAGAACAGCGCCTGACTGACCATGGCCTTAATCATCTCCGGCTTGAAGGGCTTGGTGATGATGAAAGTAGGCTCCACCCGATCACCAGTCAGCAGACGCTCCGGATACGCGGTGATGAATATCAGCGGCGTCTGTATCCGTTGCAATATGTCGTGCGCGGCGTCGATGCCGGAACTTCCATCCGCGAGCTGGATGTCGGCAAGGATCAGGCCCGGCTCCACTCGTTCGACCAGCGCCACCGCCTCGCCGCGAGTGGCGGCGACGCCGCAGACCCGATGACCGATTTCCGTGACGATCGCTTCGAGTTCAATCGCGATGACCGGTTCATCCTCGATTATGAGTATCTTCGCGGCTATCTGCGCGGAAATTTCCTTGCCCGCGGCATCGACCAATTGACGAACTTCGCTTTCAGGACATTCGAGCACCGCGGCGATTTCGCGGGTCGCGAAATTCTCGAGCGCGGCCAATAGAAATGCTTGTCTCGGTCTCGGCGTCAATGTCTCGATCTGGCGATCGGCCGCGCCGATCTCTTCCACCGAAGGGTCCGACTCGCCGTTGATCGGGACGGCGTTCCACACGCGCATGTAGAGTTGAAAAAGCGACAATTTCGGAGGCAGATCTCTTCGAAAGGCCCGATGATCCGCGATCAACATCTCGAGGAGCGCGACCACATAGGCGTCGCCCCTTTGCTGCGATCCATTCAACGCCCGCGAAAACCTGCGCAGCGTCGGAAGTTGCGGCGCCACGATATCGGAGATTGAATCGCTCATCTTCGCGGTATCCTCTTTTGCTCCTGCAAGCCGTCGTATGCTTTGGCCCGCGTTGGAAAGTTGAAACTTGCCTCGGCTTCTCGTCTCGCGGTCGAAATCCACGTCGGTCGATTTCCGCGTCAGGCCCGCGACAATTTGGAGAGCGCGAAACCTGTCTTCAGAGGCCTTGTCCCCGCGCGATTGTCCCCGACCGCGCTTTAGCTGGTCGCGACTGTGTTTTGACCGAGATCCGACTTTTGGGCCCGAAATCCTCCGCTCCGCAAACCCCCATCAGCTCGCAAAGCCTTTCGCGGGCGCGGCTCATCCGGCTTTTGATCGTGCCGACGGCGCAGCCGCAGATCAGCGCCGCCTCGTCGTATGAGACACCTTCGGCCCCGACGAGAATGAGCACCTCCCGCTGCTCTTGTGGAAGCTTAGAGAGCGCGAGCTCGAAATCCAGCATGTCCATGTGAGCCTGTTGACCACCGCGACTGGTCAGAGAATTTTGGAGTTCATCGTCTGGATCTTCGGCCTCGTATTTCCTTTTTCGCAACTCCGTGAGAAACGTATTGCGGAGGATGGCGAAGAGCCAAGCTTTCAAATTGCTGCCTTCGTGGAAGCTATGTCTGCTTTTCCACGCCTTCAACAATGTTTGTTGGACAAGATCATCGGCATAATCAGCATCCCTGCAAAGCGAGTTCGCGAACGCGCGCAGGTTCGGGAGCAACTCAAGCAATCTCGTGCGCCAGTCGAGGCCCGCGTTCGCGCTCATCACTCCGCCTCTTTGTTTGCGAGGTCCCTAAGCAGTTCCGCAAATTTGGCGGGAAGCGGCTGCGACAGCCTAGTCGCATAATATTGTTTGAGACGATCTCCGATCATTTTGTCTAGGTTGATCTCGGCCGCCGAATGCTCTGGCGTCGGGTCATTAGCCATCACGGAATACAGAACGCTACTATCCTTTTGATATTTGCTGCTTGGATCATCTGGCATGATGCTTCCTTATGGTGTCACAGCCTCGCTTCGGACACCAAATTGGATTGGCCGATCGAACGATAGACGCGGCGGGCGCTCAATTGTTCCCAGCCAAGCGCAAAAAATAGTCGCGGTCGCGCTCGCTTGGAGGCCAGGGGAAAAATCGGAGAAAGCGCTTTTTGCTCCTTTCAGAGCGCGCGCTCCGCCTTCAAAGGAAGGCGGAGCGCATGGTTGAAGTCGCTCCCAGCGGAAATGGCCGCAGCTCAGCCCGCCGTCCAAATCTCCTGGGATCTGTCATATTTGAAGCCCGGAGCGGATTTCAGAATTTCCTTGGTCGCGTTCATGATCAGCCGCCACTTGCCGTTTCGTTCGGTGGGGCGAAGCGCGTTGATCGGAACGGCGACATATTTTTCCTTGATGCCGAGAAAGCCGCCGACCGAGACGATCGCGGCCTGCACGCTCTGGTTATCGGCGACGATGAGGTCGTCGACTTCGCCGATCTTATTGCCAGCGGTGTCGTAGACGTCCTGCTTCAGCCACCGGTTCGCGCTCGCGGCCGTCGTTGGAATCGCGGATAGAGTTTCCGTCTGGGCGTCCGTCGCGACCGGTTCCGGCCGATCGCTTCTCGCGAGAGCGCCTGGCGCGGTTCCCCACGCCGCGAGGCCAAGCGCGAACAGTACAGATGTTACGATGCGTTTCATGTCTCTCTCCAAAGCGGGAGTCCCCAATTGGCGGGGATCCTGGCCGTATGACTTACGAGTCGCTCCTTTGTTCCGGGCGTCGCGGATCGATCGCGACGGCGTGGAATCCAACGGCGGCCAGGGAACATTCCGCGAGAGTCGGGCGTCTTCCCCGCACCATTCCGTTTGGGTGAAGGAGAGTTGAGATGGGTGGCTTACTCTATTACGCCGTCGCGTTTCTGATCGTTGCGATCATCGCGGCGATCTTTGGTTTTGGCGGCGTCGCCGGCGTCGCCGTTCAAGGAGCGCAAATCCTTTTCTGGGTCGCGATCGTGCTGATGGTGATCTCGCTGATCG